>Ga0302202_10000315_pt1 | contig 63019 bp, 48 predicted proteins | sample II_Bog_N3_3_FD_194579 | JGI IMG/M metagenome (GOLD analysis project Ga0302202, IMG submission 194579) | Peat permafrost microbial communities from Stordalen Mire near Abisko, Sweden - II_Bog_N3_3 | ecosystem: Environmental > Terrestrial > Soil > Wetlands > Peat | place: Sweden: Abisko... | reverse complement strand
GGCCGACACCGACGACAACCGCACGACCCAGGCGGAGGCGACGGACGGCTGGACACCCGAGCGGGCCGACGCCGTCCACCTGGCCACCCCGAAGCGGAACCCGGTCATCGCCCGGAGCGTCGGGGAGCCGCTGTGACGCCCGAGGCCACCACGGCAGCCAGCGTCGCCGGCGGCGGTGCGCCCCGGGTGCAGGCCCCGGTGTCCCACGGGGCGGTGTTCCCCACCCGAGCGCAGTACCTGGGGGTCGTCGGGGACCTCCGTGACGACGGGTTCGAGACCTGCTCGGACCTGTGCGCCGTCGACTACCTCACCCACGCCCCCGGGCGACCCCTCCCCGACGGGGTCGGGGCGGAGCGCTTCGAGGTCGTGGTCAACCTGCTGTCGCTGAGCCGGCCCCGCCGGGTCAGGGTCCGGGTGCAGGTACCGGCCGGTGACGCCACCCTGCCGTCGCTGTTCGACCTCTACCCCGGCGTCGAGGCCATGGAGCGTGAGGCCTTCGACCTCTTCGGCATCGTCTTCGACGGCCATCCCGACCTCACCCGCATCCTCCTGCCGGAGGACTGGGAGGGCCACCCGTTGCGCAAGGACTACGGCGTCGGCCGCGTGCCGGTGCAGTTCAAGGGAGCACCGGGTCCGAGATGAGCGATCCGGAGTCGACCGAGGACACGCCGACGGAGTCGGCCGATGGCCGGCAGACCGGGTCCGGCCCGGTGACGGACACCGCGCCGGCGTCCGTCGACCTGTTCCTGCCCCGGGAGGACCGGAGCGAGCCGGCCGGGCTGGTGGCCGAGACCTCCGAGGGCGTCCAGGAGATGTTCCGGCGGGGGGAGACCGGCCACGCCGAGATCCGCCGGGAGGCCGGCGGGGTGCTCCGCATCCCCGAGGGCTCGGGTCTCGACGGGCCGGACATCGACATCGAGCTGTCCGAAGACGAGACCATGATCATCAACATGGGTCCGCAGCACCCCTCGACCCACGGCGTGCTGCGCCTCATGATGGAGCTCGACGGGGAGACCGTCCTGCGGACCAAGCCGGTCATCGGCTACCTGCACACCGGCATGGAGAAGACCGCCGAGGAACTGACCTACGTCCAGGGCTCCACCAACGTCACCCGCATGGACTACCTGTCGCCGCTCCACAACGAGCTGGTCCTGTCCCTGGCCGTCGAGGAGCTCCTCGGGGTGGAGCTGCCCGACCGGGCCCAGTGGATCCGCATGCTCATGACCGAGCTGAACCGCATGTCCTCCCATCTCATGTGGATGGCCACCAACGGCATGGACCTCGGTTCGACCTCGATGATGATCTACGGATTCCGCGAACGGGAGATGATCCTGGCCTTCTTCGAGAAGACCACCGGGCTGCGGATGAACCACAACTACATCCGACCGGGCGGTGTGGCCGCCGATCTCCCCGACGGGTGGGAGGACGACGTGGCCGTCATCTGCGACACCATCCGGCCCCGTACCGACGAGTACGACGAGCTCCTGACCGGCCAGCCCCTGTTCCGCCAGCGGACCGAGTCCATCGGCCGCATCTCGGCCGAGGAGGCGCTGGCCCTCAGCCTGACCGGCCCCATCCTGCGGTCCACCGGCGTGCCCTGGGACCTCCGTCGTTCGATGCCCTACCTGAAGTACGCCGAGGTCGACTTCGACGTCATCGTGGGGACCTACGGCGACAATTTCGACCGGTACTCGATCCGGCTCAACGAGATCCGCGAGTCGGTCCGCATCGTCCGCCAGATCCTCGAGAAGATGCCCGCCGGCGACTACCGGGTCCAGGACAAGAAGGTCACCCCGCCGCCCCGGGCCCGCATCGACGAGTCGATGGAGGCGCTGATCCACCACTTCAAGGTCTTCACCGAGGGGTTCAAGGTCCCCGAGGGCGAGGTCTACGTGGCCATCGAGTCCCCCCGCGGTGAGCTCGGCTGCTACCTGGTGTCCGACGGGTCGTCGAAGCCCTACCGGATGCACATCCGGGGACCGAGCTTCGTGAACCTCCAGGCCCTGCCGCTCATGATGCGGGGCGGCCTGCTGGCCGACGCCGTGGCCGTGTGCTCGTCGGTCGACCCGGTGATGGGGGAGGTGGACCGGTGAGCGCCGCCGAGCCGACGCCGGTCGCCGCCCCGCGTCCCGCGGTCCGCCGGTCCGCCGGGGGGAGCGCCGGCGGGCACTTCACGCCGGAGATCCTGACCCGGGCACGGGAGCTGATCGCCGTCTACCCCGAGCCCCGTTCGGCCCTCATCCCGCTGTGCCACCTGGCCCAGGAGCAGGACGGCTGGCTCCGGCCCGAGGCCATGGCCGAGATCGCCGGACTGCTCGACATCACGCCGGCCGAGGTGCTGGGGACGGCGTCCTTCTACGACATGCTCCACACCGAGCCCGTGGGCACCCACGTCATCTCGGTGTGCACGAACATCGCCTGCCTGCTCGACGGGGCACTGGAGCTCCTCGAGCACGCCGAGACGTCGCTCGGGATCAACGCCGGCGGCACGACCTCCGACGGGACGATCACCCTGGAGGAGGCCGAGTGCCTGGCCGACTGCGACCGGGCCCCGTGCGTCCAGGTCAACCACCGCTACGTCGGCGCCCAGACCAACGAGTCCTTCGACCGCTTGGTGGCCGATCTGCGCTCCGGTGCGCTGTCGGCGGACATCCCGGCACACGGCACCCTGATCCGGGTGCGCCGCTCCACGGGCCTCCAGGCCGACCGGTCCCGGGTCGCCGCCGAGCGGGCGGCCATGGAGGAGGCCCGGGCCCGCCGGGCCGCCGAGGCCGGGGCCGCCGGGGGAGGTGCCGGCTGATGGCCATCACCGACCCACCGAAGATCATCACCAGCCGCGTCGGGTTCGACGACTCGTACACCCTGGAGCGGTACCTGGCCACCGGCGGGTACGAGGGCCTGCGCAAGGCCCTCACCATGACCCCCGAGGCCGTGGCCCACGAGGTCGACCAGGCCAGCCTGCTGGGCCGGGGCGGCGCCGGGTTCCCGGCCGGTCGCAAATGGTCCATGCTCCGCAAGGACCCGGTGACCTATCTGGTGGTCAACGGCGACGAGAGCGAGCCGGCGACCTTCAAGGACCACCTGCTGGTCGAACGGGACCCCCACCAGCTCGTCGAGGGCGTGCTCATCGCGGCGTTCGCCCTGCAGGTCTCCCAGGTCTTCATCTACCTGCGGGGCGAGTTCGCCCTGGGCCTGGAGCGCGTCCAGTCGGCCCTCAACGAGGCCTACGCCCACGGCGCCGTCGGGACCGACATCTTCGGTTCGGGCTTCTCCGTGGACGTGGTGGTCCACCCGGGTGCCGGGGCCTACATCTGCGGCGAGGAGACCGCCCTCCTCGAGTCGCTGGAGGGCAAGCGGGGCTTCCCCCGGATCAAGCCCCCGTTCTTCCCCGCGGCCATCGGGCTCTACGGCCAGCCGACCGTGGTCAACAACGTCGAGACGATGTCCAACCTCCCGTGGATCGTCCAGCACGGCGGGGCGGCCTTCGCCGCCCTGGGCGAGGGGCGCTCCACCGGGACCCGGCTGTTCGCCCTGGCCGGCCACGTCAACCATCCGGGCGTCTTCGAGGTCGAGATGGTCAAGACGACCTTCCACGACCTCATCCACGCCCCGGTGCTCGGTGGCGGGATCCGCCACGGCCGGGAGCTCAAGGCCTTCATCCCCGGCGGGGTCTCGGCGCCGTGGTTCGGGCCGGACCAGATCGACCTCCCCCTCGGGCAGGACGAGGTGGCCGACGCCGGGTCCATGCTCGGCTCCGGTTCGGTGGTGGTCATGGACGACCAGACCTGCGCCGTCCGGGCCGCCTGGCGCATCACCAAGTTCTTCTCCCGGGAGTCGTGCGGGCAGTGCACCCCGTGCCGGGAGGGCTCGGGCTGGCTCGAGCGCATCATGGAGCGGATCGAGACGGGCAGCGGCCGGGCCGAGGACCTGGACCTGCTGCTCGACGCGTGCGACAACATCGCCCCCGGTTTGACCTGGCCGCCCCAGCAGACGACGATCTGCGTCCTCGGTCCGTCGATCCCGTCGTCCATCGGCTCGGCCATCGAGATGTTCCGCGACGAATTCCTCGTCCACATCAAGGAAGGAGGCTGTCCCTTTGCCTGAGACGACGGCACCTTCCGACGCCGGACCGGGCGACGTGGCGGTCGAGCCCGTGGTGAACCTCACCATCGACGGGCGCGCCGTCACGGCCCACAAGGGCGAGCTCCTCATCGCCGCGGCCGAACGGGCGGGCACCTTCATCCCGAGGTTCTGCTACCACCCGCGCATGCAGTCGGTGGGCGTCTGCCGCATGTGCCTGGTGGAGGTGAGCGGCCCCCGGGGGGCGACGCTCCAGCCCAGCTGCTTCATCGAGGCCGCCGAGGGCATGGAGGTCACCACCACCTCCGACAAGGTGAAGAAGGCCCAGGACGGCGTCCTGGAGTTCCTCCTGGTCAACCACCCGTTGGACTGCCCGGTGTGCGACAAGGGAGGCGAGTGCCCCCTCCAGGACCAGACCCTGGCCTACGGCCCGGGCGAGTCCCGGTTCGTCGAGGAGAAGCGCCACTTCGAGAAGCCCATCCCCATCTCCGAGCTCATCCTGCTCGACCGCGAGCGCTGCATCCAGTGCAGCCGGTGCACCCGGTTCGCCTCCGAGGTGGCGGGGGAAGCCCAGATCGACTTCATCGGGCGGGGTGAGGACATCGAGGTGAACGTCTTCCCCGAGCTGCCGTTCCAGTCGTACTTCTCGGGGAACACCGTCCAGATCTGCCCGGTGGGCGCGCTGACGGCCGAGCCCTACCGGTTCACCGCCCGCCCGTGGGACCTCGACCAGGTCGAGTCCACCTGTACGACCTGCGCCGTGGGCTGCCGGGTGGCCGTCCAGTCGTCGTCCAACCGGGTGACCCGGCTGCTGGGGATCGACATCGACCCGGTCAACCACGGGTGGCTGTGCGACAAGGGACGCTTCGCCGCCGACGCCGTCAATTCCGGGGACCGGCTGGTCGAGCCCCTGGTCCGCAAGGACGGCGAACTGGTGCCCGTGGGCTGGCACGAGGCCCTCGAGGCCGTGGCCGCGGGGCTGCGGTCGGCCACCCGGGCGTCCCGCAAGGCGGCCAAGGCCGCCGACGGGGGGAACGGTGGGGACGAGGGCGGTGCGGACGTCGGCCGGGGTGCGGAGGCCGTCGGGGTCATCGGGGGGGCACGCCTGACCAACGAGGGTGCCTACACCTGGGCCCGCCTGGCCAAGGGGGTCCTCGGGACGGACTCGGTCGACGCCCAGCTGGGCGACGGGTTGCCGGCCGAGGTGGTCCTGGCCCTGCCCCGGGCCACCATCGACGAGGCCGCGGCGGCCCGGACGGTCGTGGTGCTGAGCGGCGACGTCCGCGAGGAGCTCCCGATCCTCTTCCTGCGCCTGCGGGGTGCCGTGGTCGACGGGTCGCTCCGGTTGCTCGAGCTGTCGCCGCAGCCCACCTCCCTCACCCCCTACGCCGCCCGCTCGCTGCGCTACCGGCCGGGGGAGCCCGGGGTCCTGGCCCGGTCCCTGACCGACGCCTCGAAGCCGGCCCCCACGGGCATCGACCCCGACGACCTCGAGGCGGCCCGGGCCCTGCTGGCCGCCGACGGTTCCGACGGCCCGGGGGACGGTGTCGTCGTGGTGGTCGGCCGGCCCTCGTTGGCCGAATCGGGGGACCTGGTGGCCGACGCGGCCCAGGCCCTGGCCGCGGCGCTTCCCGGCGCCCGCTTCCTGCCCGCCCTGCGACGGGGCAACGTGCTCGGGGCGCTCGACATGGGCCTGGCCCCGGGGCTGCTGCCCGGCCGGGTATCGCTCGAGTCCGGCCGGGACTGGTTCACCGGGGCGTGGGGCTCGGTCCCCGCCACCCGGGGACGGGACACCGCAGCCATGCTGGCCTCGGTCGGCCAGGACGACGGTGTCCGGGCCGTGGTCCTCCTGGGCGCCGACCCCCTCCACGACTTCCCCGACGCCCGGCTGGCCCGCTCGGCGCTCGACGCCGCCGACTTCGTGGTGGCCGTGGCCTCCACGCCGGGGGAGGCCACGGAGCTGGCCGACGTGGTGCTCCCGGCGGCCGAGGCCCACGAGCGTCCGGGGACCACGACGAACATCGAGGGTCGGGTGAGCAACCTCGGGCAGAAGCTGGTGGCCCCGGGCCAGGCGTGGGCCGACTGGATGATCGCCGTCGAACTGGCCGCCCACCTCGACGCCGACCTGGGACTCGACTCGGTGGCCGACGTGTGGGACGAGATCGAGCGGCTGGCCCCGGCCTACCGCGGCATCACCCGGGCCGTGCTCGACGCCGCGGGGTCCGGCGACGGCGTGGTGGCCCCCCTGGTGCCGACGTCGGTCACGCTCCGCAACCGGTCCGTGGCCCCGCTGGACCCGATCGCCTTCCCCGGGGTCGAGTCAGTGGAACGCCAGGGCGCGCCGCCGCGGGCCGGGTTCGCCGAGACGCCGTCGGCCGAGACGGCCGGGGACCCGGACGGCGACGACGCCGGCGACGACGACGACGACGACGCCGCCGCGCCGACCTCCCGCCCCCCGGTCCTCAGCGGACCGGTCGGGCTCGAGGTCCCGAAGGTGCCCCAGGGGGACAGCTACTCCGCCCGCCTGGTCGCCGGTCGCCGCCTCTACGACGACGGCGCGGCCGTCGCCCTGGTCCCGTCGTTGGCCGGACTGGTCCCCGCCGGTGTCCTGCGCATCCACCCCCAGGACCTCGACGCCCTGGGCATCGCCTCGGGCGGCAGCGTCCGGGTCCGGACGGCCACGGCCACGGCCGTGCTGACGGTGGCGGCCGACCCCGGGGTCCCCCGGACGGTGGTGGCCACCGACTTCAACGTGCCGCTGTCCGAGGGCACCGTGGCCGACCTCATCGACGTGTCGTCGCCGGTCACCGAGCTCCGGCTGGAGACGCCGTGAACCCCCTCGGGCACCTGCTGCCCCCCCTGCTCGGCACCGGCGACCCGCTGTACGCCAACGGGACGAACTGGATCGTCCTGCTCATCGTCTTCATCAAGGTGCTGGTCGTCTTCGGCGCCCTGATGGTGGCCGTGATGCTCATGATCTGGTTCGAGCGCAAGGTCATCTCGGACATGCAGAGCCGCATCGGGCCGAACCGGGCCGGGCCCTTCGGGATCGCCCAGACCATGGCCGACGGCATCAAGCTCTTCTTCAAGGAGGACCTGATCCCCGAGCAGGCGGACCGGTTCGTCTTCAAGCTGGCGCCGTACCTGACCATCATCCCGGCCTTCCTCTCGTTCGCCATCGTGCCCATCGGCGGCGAGGTCACCATCGCCGGTCGCACCTTCGAACTGCAGCTGGCCGATCCGCCCATGGGCATCCTCTTCCTGCTGGCCATGTCGGCCATCGCCGTCTACGGGATCATGCTGGCCGGCTGGTCGTCCGGGTCGAAGTACCCCCTGCTCGGCTCGGTGCGGGCCTCGGCCCAGATGATCTCCTACGAGGCGGCCCTGGGTCTGTCGGTGGTGGTCGTGGTGCTGATCACCGGGGCCCTCAGCACCCGCACCATCGTGGACGCCCAGGCCACGCACTTCTGGCAGTGGAACGTCATCCGGCTGGGGGTGGTCCCCTTCGTCATCTTCTTCGTGGCCGTGGTGGCCGAGACCAACCGCCCGCCCTTCGACCTGGTCGAGGCGGAGTCCGAGCTGGTGGGCGGGTTCCACACCGAGTACTCGTCCATCCGCTTCGCCCTCTTCTTCCTGGCCGAGTTCATGAACACCATCACCATGTCGGCCATCACGGTGACCCTGTTCTTCGGCGGCCCCGACGGGCCCATCCCGCACATCCCTCATACCCAGTGGCTCTGGCCCATCCTGTGGTTCCTGGGCAAGACCATCGTCTTCCTCTTCATCTTCGTGTGGCTCCGGGCCGCCCTGCCCCGCCTCCGCTACGACCAGCTCATGGACCTCGGCTGGAAGCGCCTCATCCCGCTGTCGTTGGGATGGCTCCTCATCGTGGCCGGGTTCGTGATCGACGGCTGGTGGGGCGTGGCCATGACGGCCACGGTGGCCCTGTGCGGCGTGCTGGTGACCCGGGCCGTCTCGGTCGGGGCCGACCGCGAGATCGAGCAGGCCGTCATCCCCCAGGTCGGCCTGCGCCTGTGGAACCGCCCGGCCGAGCCCGTCCGCCCGGCCAGCCCGGGGAGCGAGGACTGATGGCCGACCAGGGACCGCAGAAGCAGCGGCAGAATTTCCTCGGCGGGTTCAAGCTCACCCTGGAGCACCTGGGCCGGCCGCCCGTCACCCGGCAGTACCCCGAGGAGAAGCGCCCGAAGCAGCCCCGCCAGCACGGTCGCCACGTCCTCAACCGCTACGAGGACGGTATGGAGAAGTGCATCGGCTGCGAGCTGTGCGCCGGCGTCTGCCCGGCCGACTGCATCTACGTGCGGGGACTCGACAACCCGCCGGACCACCCGGTGTCGCCGGGGGAGCGCTACGGCTTCGTCTACGAGATCAACTTCCTCCGGTGCATCCACTGCGACCTGTGCGTCGAGGCGTGCCCCACCGAGGCCATCACCGAGTCGAAGCTCATGGAGTTCTCCTTCACCAACCGCAACGACGCCATCTACACCAAGCAGGAGCTCCTGGTCGACGACGACGGAGCCCCCCAGCACCTGCCCTGGGAGGACTGGCGTGCCGGGGACGACCTGCACACCTCGGGGTGGATGCGGGCCACGTCGCCGGCCGGGTCGGCGGCCTACGAGGGCCAGGTCCAGTGGTCGGGCGAGCTCGGCTTCGGCGTGCGGGCCCCCGAGGGCGGCCAGAGCGGGCGGCGCGACGACGAGACCACGGGGACCATGGCCCTCCGGGACACCCTCGAACGTCACCTGCGACCGGTCGACATGCCCGAGGACAAGCGGGGTCCGCGCGGGGCCATCGGCCGGCTGCGGGAGAAGGCCGAACGGTTCGCCCCCGGAGCGGGCAGGAAGCACCGGGCCGCCGCCTCCGATGCCTACGAGGCGGCCAAGGTCGCCGGCAACTCGGAGCGGGACACCCCGTCGGTGGTCGAGCCGGCCGGTGACGACGGAGGTGCCGACTGATGCCGACCCTCCTGGGCGGCGTGCTCGCCGCCCCCCTGCTCGCCGCGACCCACGCCTCGACGGTCGACGTGCTCACCTTCGCCGTGGCCGCCACCATCGTCCTGGCCGGGGCCGTCGGGGTCGTCATGGCCCCCAACCCGGTCCACGCCGCCCTCTTCCTCATCATGACCCTCTTCGGCGTGGCCGTGCTCTTCGTGGCCCAGCGGGACGACTTCCTCGCCGTGGTCCAGGTGATCGTCTACGCCGGCGCCGTCGTGGTGCTCTTCCTCTTCGTCATCATGTTCCTCGGGGTCGACCGCGAGGAGAACCGGGCCGTCGAACCCCTCCGGGGCCAGCGCCCCCTGGCCGTGGCCCTGGTGGCCCTGGGCCTGACCGGGCTGGTCCTGCTGGGCCAGATCGCCCACTGGGCCACCGGTCAGCCGTCGACCTCGGGTGTGGCCAACGGCACGGAACCGAACGTCAACCTGCTGGGCCAGTCGGTGTTCACCACCTACCTCTTCCCCTTCGAGGTGACCTCGGCCCTGCTGGTCATCGCCGTGGTCGGGGCCGTGGTGCTGGCCCGTCGTCCGGCGTCCGCCGGCGACGACGAGGTGGGCATCGACGCCACCGGTGCCATCGAGTCCGGCGACGACACCGCCGAGGAGGGTGACGTGCTCGAGGGCGACGCGGCCGACCCGGCCGGTCGGGACGGCCACGCCGAGGACGCCGACGACGTGGAAGACGAGGTGGCCCCGTGACCGTGAGCGCCAACTGGTACCTGTCCCTCGGGGCCGTGCTGTTCTCCATCGGAGCGCTGGGCCTGCTCATCCGGCGCAACGTCCTGATCATGTTCATGTGCGTCGAGCTCATGCTGAACGCCGCCAACCTGACCTTCGTGACCTTCGCCCGTGAGCTCAACGACATCGGCGGCCAGGTCCTGGTGTTCTTCGTCCTGGTGGTGGCGGCGGCCGAGGTCGTGGTGGGCCTGGGCATCGTGGTGGCCATCTACCGCAGACGGTCGAGCACCTCGGCCGACGATCTCCATGCGATGAAGGGCTGAGGGCGTGCTCCACCTGACCTGGCTCATCATCGCCCTGCCCCTGGCCGGCTTCGTCGTCCAGCTGGCCCTGGGACGGCGCCTGGGCGACCCCGTGGCCGGCTGGGTGGCCACGGCCTTCGTGGCCCTCTCCTTCGTCCTGTCCGTCGGGGTCTACCTGTCCCTGCTCAAGGTCGTCGCCCCGGTGCGGTCGTTCTCGCAGACCCTGTGGACGTGGATCCCCGTGTCGGCCGGGCCGGGGGCCAACGGTCTCCACGTCACGGCCAGCCTCTACCTCGACCCGCTGTCGATGACCATGGTCCTGTTCGTCACCGGGATCAGCATGCTCATCCACATGTACTCCGTCGCCTACATGAAGGGCGACCGGGACTTCCCCAAGTTCTTCCTGTACCTCAACCTGTTCGTCGCCTCCATGCTCATCCTGGTGCTGGGCAGCAACATGCTGGTCACCTTCGTCGGCTGGGAGGGGGTGGGGACCTGCTCGTACTTCCTCATCGCCTTCTGGTTCACCCGGGAGTCGGCGGCCAGCGCCGGTAAGAAGGCCTTCATCTACAACCGGATCGGTGACGTCGGGTTCCTCGTGGCCATCTTCCTGACCTTCGAGCGGACGGGCACCCTCGAGTACCAGGCCGTGTTCCAGGACGTCAACAAGATCGGCCCGGGGTACATCACGGCCATCTGCCTCTGCCTGCTGCTCGGGGTGATGGGCAAGTCGGCCCAGATCCCGCTGTTCCCGTGGCTGGCCGATGCCATGGAGGGCCCGACACCGGTCTCCGCCCTCATCCACGCCGCCACCATGGTCACCGCCGGCGTCTACCTGCTGTGCCGGGTGAACCCCCTCCTCCACGCCTCGCCCGACGCCGCCTTCACCGTGGCCTGCGTGGGGGCGGCGACCGCCTTCATCGCCGCCACCATCGCCTGCGCCCAGGACGACATCAAGAAGGTGCTGGCCTACTCCACCGTCTCGCAGCTGGGGTACATGTTCCTGGCCATCGGGTGCGGGGCCTACGAGGCGGCGATCTTCCTGATGATCGCCCACGCCTTCTTCAAGGGACTGCTCTTCCTCGGCTCGGGCTCGGTCATCCACGGGCTCCACGACGAGCAGGACCTCAAGCGCATGGGCAACCTGCGCCGCTACATGCCGATCACCTTCATCACCTTCGCCGTGGGCTGGCTGTGCATCGCCGGGGTCCCCCCCTTCTCGGGGTTCTGGGCCAAGGGCGACGTGCTGGACAACGCCTGGGCCGCCCACCCGGCCCTGTGGTTCGTCGGGATCTTCACCGCCGGGCTGACGGCGTACTACATGAGCCGCCTGACCGGGCTGGCCTTCTTCGGCAAGGACCGCTGGAAGGACAAGTCGCCCCTCGACGCCGGGCGGGACATGGTCGAGCACCACAGCGAGGGTTCGATCCCCGCCCCCCACGAGTCCAACTGGATCATGACCGTGCCGCTGGTCGTCCTGGCCGTCTTCGCCGCCCTGGCCGGGGCCCTCGACGCCGCGGGCCCGCACCTGTCCCTGGCCCACTGGGTCGACCCGGTCTTCACCGACACGCTCTACAGCGACAACGAGGCCGTCCACACCGAGTGGCTGCTGGCCATCCTCGACGCCATCGTGGCCATCACCTTCGTGACCATCGGCCTCCGCCTGTGGATCACGCGGGCCGACCGGCCGAAGCTCGAGTCACGGGTACTGCGCCACTCGTGGTACCTCAATGAGATCTACGACTTCCTCATCGGCCGACCGGGGGCCCGGTTGGCCCAGTTCTCCTCGGCCGTGGTCGACGCCAGGGTCATCGACGGGGCGGTGAACGGTGTGGGCACCCTGGTACGGCGGTCGGGCACCCTGGTGCGGCGGAGCCAGACCGGGTACGTCCGCAACTACGCCCTGGCCATCGTGGCCGGCGTGGTGCTCCTCCTGGCCTTCGCCCTCACCCGGACGTGGTGGTCCTGATGTCCCACGCCGGCTTCCCCTTCCTCACCGTCCTGATCCTGGTGCCCGGCATCGGTGCCGCCGTGGTGGCCCTGCTGCCCCGCCGTCCGTCGGTCCCGTGGCTCCACGAGGCCGTCGGCGTGGCCATCGCCGTCGCCACCCTGGTCGTCGCGGTGTGCATCCTCGTCCGGTTCCACCCCGATGACGGTGGCTACCAGATGGTCTCGGACCACGTGTGGGCCAAGGAGCTCGGGATCCACTGGTCGCTCGGCGTCGACGGGATCTCCCTGTTCCTCATCCTGATGACCGCGTTCTTCCTGCCCCTGACCATCCTGGGGGCCCGGGCCAAGCGGGACCCCCGCTCGTTCGTGGCCTGGCTCCTCCTGCTCGAGGCGGCCTGCCTGGGCAGCTTCGTCTCGCTGGACCTCATCCTGTTCTTCGTGTTCTTCGAGCTCACCCTGGTCCCGTCGTACTTCATCATCGCCGGGTGGGGGTTCGCCCGTCGGGGCTACGCGGCCATCAAGTTCTTCGTCTACACGTTCTCGGGGTCGGTGTTCCTGTTCGTGGGGATCCTGTCCATCGCCTTCATCCACCAGTCCCAGACCAGGGTGCTGACCTTCGAGCTGCCGGCCCTGATGCACACCCACGTCTCGGGGACGGCCGGGGTACTGCTCTTCCTGGCCTTCACCGCGGCGTTCGCCGTGAAGGCCCCGATCTTCCCCTTCCACACCTGGTCCCCCGACGCCTACGCCGAGGCCCCGGTGGCCGGTTCGGTGGTGCTGGCCGGGATCATGGCCAAGATCGGCACCTACGGCATCATCCGGTTCGACCTGAACCTCTTCCCCCAGGCCACGAGGACCCTGGCCCCGCTGCTGTTGACCCTGGCCGTCCTGTGCATCCTCTACGGGGCGGTGGTGGCCTGCGTGCAGCGGGACCTCAAGCGACTGGTGGCCTATTCGTCACTGGCCCAGATCGGGTTCATCGTGCTCGGGACGTTCGCCCTCACGTCGGAGGCCCTGGACGGCGCCGTCATCCAGATGCTCAACCACGGCCTGGTCATCGCCGCCCTGTTCATCCTCATCGGATGGATCGCCAAGCGTCGCGGGGGGAGCTGGCAGGTGTCGAACCTGCGGGGCCTGCAGAAGCCGTTCCCCGTCCTGGCCGGGTGCTTCACCGTGGCCATGCTGGCGTCGATCGGCGTACCGGGCCTGAACGGGTTCGTGGGCGAGTTCCTGGTGCTGTCGGGGACCTTCGTGGCCCACCGCTGGTGGGCCGTGGCCGCGGTGATCGGTGTCATCATCGCCGCCCTCTACCTGCTGTGGGCCTACCAGCAGGCCTTCCACGGCGAGCCCGACGTGCCGGCCGGCAAGGAGAAGGCCTCCGACCTCGGCTGGTCGGAGCGTCTCGTCATCGCCCCGCTGATCCTGGCCATCGTCTTCCTCGGGGTCTACCCCAAGCCCGTCCTCGACCGGATCACCCCGTCGGTCAACCAGCTGCTGGCCCATGTCGAGCAGGTGACCCACACCCACCAGCCGACCGTGGGTACCCCGCCGGCCGCCGCCGCACCGGTGGCCGCGGACCGGGCGGGCACCGCCGACGGGGGAGGTGACCGCTGATGGCGCCCGGGCTCCTCACGGCGGCGACGACGGCGGCATCCCCGTCGGCGATCCAGACGCCCCACATCGACTACCTGACCATCCTGCCCATCCTCATCATGATGGGCGGCGCCGTCGTCCTGCTCATCATCTCGTCCCTGGTCCGCCGGGTCCTGAGCATGGGTGTCATCACCTTCGTCACGGTCGTGACCTCCGCCGCAGCCCTCATCGCCGCACTGGTCCAGTGGGACCAGGTGGTCACCCACGGACCCAAGGTGGCCATCGCCGGCTCGGTGGCCTTCGACGGCTTCAGCGTGCTCATCCAGGTCACGGTGGCCATCGCCGTGCTGCTCACCGCGCTCATCGGGGACGGGTACCTCCGCCGGGAGGGGGTCCACGGGCCCGAATTCCACGTCCTGGCGCTGCTCTCGGCGTCGGGGGCCATGGTCATGGGGGCGGCCAACGATCTGATCCTGATCTTCCTGGGCCTGGAGATCCTCTCCATCTCCCTCTACGTCCTGGCCGCCTTCAACCCGAAGCGGGAGGAGTCCGGCGAGGCGGCGCTCAAGTACTTCGTCCTGGGCGGGTTCTCCTCGGCCATCTTCGTCTACGGCATCGCCCTGGTCTACGGCGCCACCGGCTCCACCAACCTGCCCCAGATCGCCGACTACCTGTCGGCCAACGTGGTCGCCTCCAACGGGGTCCTGCTGGCCGGCCTGGCCCTCCTGCTGGTGGGCTTCGGGTTCAAGATCGCCGCCGTCCCCTTCCACATGTGGTCGCCCGACGTCTACGAGGGCTCCCCCTCGCCGGTCACCGGCTTCATGGCGGCCATCGCCAAGGTCGGGGCCTTCGCCGCCGTCCTGCGGGTGTTCATCTCGGCCTTCGGAACGGTCCGGGTGGACTGGCAGCCGATCGTCTGGGCCATGGCCATCCTCAGCCTGGTGGTGGGCGCCGTCCTGGCCCTGGTCCAGACCGACGTCAAGCGGATGATGGCCTACTCCTCCATCAACCACGCGGGCTTCATCCTGCTGGGCCTGCAGGCGGCGGACACCCAGGGTGTCTCGGCCTCGCTCTACTACCTCTTCGCCTACACCTTCATGGTCATCGGTTCCTTCGCCGTCATCACCGTGATGGCCCGCGACGGCGACACGGGCAACTCGCTGGCCGACTACCGCGGTCTGGCCCGACGGCAGCCCTACCTGGCCGGGTCCCTGGCCATCCTGCTCCTGGCCCAGGCGGGCATCCCGCCCACCACGGGCTTCTGGGCCAAGTTGCAGGTGGTGGCGGCCTCGGTGGACGTCCACTCCTACGCCCTGGCCGTCGTGGCCATGCTGTCGGCCGCGGTGGCCGGGTTCTTCTACCTCCGGGTGGTGGTGACCATGTACTCCCCGACCGGTGCCGTGGCCGACCTCGAGCCCGGTGCAACGTCGTCGGGCGACGGCGACACGGAGGACGTGCCGGTGTCCGGGACGGTGGGGGACGAGCTCTCCATCGCCACGGTCACCGAGGCCGCACCCCGGAACGATGTGGTGGACCGGGTGGTCGCCGTCCCGTTCGCCACCCGGGTGGCGCTCGGGCTGTGTGTCGGCTTCACCGTGGTGTTCGGCATCTTCCCCGAGCCCGTCATCAGCTTCGCCCACCAGGCCACACTGCTCTTCGTCTCCTAGCCCGTCCGACGGTCGGGCGACCCCCGGCCACCGGGCCGGCCATCCCGGACGGGCGCCGGGCCCCGGACTACTGTCGGAGCCATGGTCAGGACGGACGGAGGCGCACCATGAGCGACGTGGGCGGGCTGCCCCCGGTGGACCCGGCGGCCCAGGCGGCGAAGCAGCGCGACACCCGCGACAACGTGCGGATCGTGGTGGCCATCGTCCTGGCCGTCCTGCTGGTGGCGTTCGTCCTGGCCAACAGCTACACGGTCACCGTCCACTTCATCCTGTTCAAGAGCCACGTCGGGCTCATCTGGGTGCTGATCGTGACCGCCCTGCTCGGTGCCGCCGTCGACCGCCTGCTGGTGTGGCGCTCAGCCAAGAACAAGAAGGCCGCGGCCAAGGCGGCCCAGGGCGACTGACGGTCCGGCACCGGCGGACGGCGCGGGCCACCACCCGGCGCCCGGACGCCATCAGTGACGACGGAGGGGGGGGTGGCCGATGGTCCGGCCGATCGGAATCGGGCTCGTGGGTTGCGGGTCCATCGGACAGATACACGCCGACGGGCTGGCCAAGCTGGTCGGGGAAGGGGAGGTCCGGGCCGTGGTCGCCGCCGACCCCTCGGCCGGTGCCCGGGAGGCGGCGCAGCGGAATTGCCCCTTCGAGCACCTGAGTGACGACCCGACGTCGGTGGCCGACCACCCCGACGTCGACGCCGTGCTGGTCACCGGGCCGACGGCGACCCACCGGGCGGCCGTCCTCGCCGCGGTGGGGGCCGACAAGGCGGTGATGTGCGAGAAGCCACTGGCCCCGGCCTACGCCGGGGTCCGCGAGCTGGTCGCCGCGGTGGAGGCGTCGGGGGTGGTGGCCCAGGTGGGGTTCCACTCGAGGGTCAATCCGCTGTTCGTCGAGCTCCGCCGCCTGGCCCTCAGCGGTGAGCTGGGGGCGCCGCTGGGCTACGTGCTCCGGGAGGACCAGTTCTGGCCCACGGGGGCGGTGGTGGCCGGGCACTCGTCGTGGCGCTCGGACCCGGCCGTGGCCGGGGGCGGTGCCCTGCTCGAGCACACCATCCACGGCTGCGACCTGCTGGTGTGGATGTTCGGACCGGCCCTCACCGTGTCGGCCCGGACCAGGTCGCTCTTCGGGTTCGGCGTCGAGGACATCGCCACGGCCCAGGTCGAGCACGGCGGAGGGGTCATCGGGACCATCGCCACCGTGTTCAACGGGGTGGAGGGGCGCGAGGAGCGCCGACTCGAGTTGTTCTTCGAGCACGGCACGGTCGAGGTGACCGGCGACTTCATCGTGGGGGCATCCGAGGAGTCGATGGTCGTCCACCGCCCGGGGGTGGCCCCCGAACGGCCCGATCTCGGCGCACTGCGGGACGCCCGGTTCGCCGAACTGGGCATCGACCGGCGCGACTTCCTCTTCTACCAGTACGTGGCCGACCGGGCCTTCGTGCGGTCCGTCCGGGACGGCACGGCGGCCAGCCCCGGCTTCGCCGACGCCCTGGCCGCCCACACCCTGGTCGAGCTGGCCTACCGCTCCGCCGGTGACGGGGGGCGGCCGACCACGCCGGGGGACCTGGTGTAGGACCGCCCCGCCGGCGGTGGGTGGTCGTCGCAGGGGCCGATCGGGGAGCCCTCCCCGGAAGCGGGGAGGCCGGTGCCGGCGCGTCGGGACCAGGAGGATCGCAGGCCCCGAGCGACGGCGTGTTCGCCACCGCCCGCCTACTGCTCGTGCCGGGGCCGTCGGCGGCCGGGCCGGACCGTCCCCTACTGCTCGGACATGATGCGCTCGAACTCGACCACCGGGTTGGGTGGTACCTGCTCGCTCAGGGTGACGGTGGCCGTGTGGATCTCCGCCGTGCAGGGGAACGGCGCCTCGTAGCCCTCACCCACGGCCGGGCCCAGCTCGTAGCCGCAGGTGAGCCCGATGCCGGTGGCACTGAAGTGGGCGATGGTGAAGGCCGGGATGACCCCCTCGCCCACGGACTCGCCGTCCACCTCGAGGACGCCGGTGCCGCCCCCGGTGTCGTTGCGCACGAAGCGGTAGCCCAGCCGGTGGCGGCCGGCCGGAACGGGCCGGTCCGAGTCGATCACGTGACGCTCGCGGCCGTAGAGGTTGTGGACGTAGCGGAGCCGGCCGTCGAGGAGATGGAGGGAGAACCCCCCGAGCACCGAGCCCTGGGCCAGCAGCACCCCCTGGGCCGGGGGGCCGTCGTCGGGGAGGGTGACGTCCACGTCGATGGCGTGGCCGCGGTTGCGTACGTTGATGGTCACCGGCTCGGGGACCGGTGACGTCCCCGGGTAGTAGGTGGCCGAGAGCCGGGCCGGACGCCAGTCGGGCTTGGGGTAGGCCAGGGTGTGGAGGATCCGGTTGTCCAGGGGCAGGACGTCGTTCCGGCGGGCCTCGACCCACCAGCGCTCCACCAGGTCGGCCAGCCGGTCCGGGAACTCGTCGGCCAGGTCGTGGATCTCGGACGGGTCCTCGGCCACGTGGTAGAGCTCCCAGCGGTCCTCGCTGAACGGGGCGTTCCAGTTGAGGCCGTCGTTGTAGAGCGGACCGATGGGCTTGTAGGTGACCGCCTTCCAGCCGTCGTGGTAGAGGGCGCGGCTCCCGAACATCTCGAAGTACTGGGTCGTCCGTGGTGCCGGCGACTCCGCTCCGTCCGCCCCGAGGAGCCCGGCGAAGCTGATGCCGTCGATGGCCGTCTGGGGCACGTAGCCGATGGTGTCCGGCGCGTCGACGCCCACCAGCTCGAGCACCGTGGGCAGGACATCGACGGCGTGGGCGAACTGGCGCCGTACGCCGGTGTCCCCGTCGGCCCGGGTCCCCAGCCGGGCCGGCCAGCTGACGATGCACGGGTCGGCCACGCCTCCCTCGTGCACCTCGCGCTTCCACCGCTTGAACGGCGTGTTGCCGGCCATGGTCCAGCCCCACGGATAGTTGTTGTGGGCCGTGGGGCCGCCCAGTTCGTCCATGCGGCGCGCGAGCTCCTCGGCGCTGGTCGGGTCGAAGTTCTGCAGTCGGCCGTCGTTGATCGAACCGCTCGGTCCCCCCTCGGAACTGGCCCCGTTGTCGGAGACCACCACGACCACGGTGTCGTCGAGGTCGCCGGTCCGCTCGAGGAAGGCGAACAGCCTCGCCAGTTCGTGGTCGGTGTACGAGAGGAAGGCGGCGAAGCACTCCATGAAGCGGGCGGCCACCCGTCGCTCGACGGCCGGCAGGTCGTCCCAGGCCGGCACCCAGGGTGGCCGGGGGGCCAGTTCGGTCCCCGCCGGCACCACGCCGGTGGCCAGCTGCCGGGCGAAGGTCTCCTCGCGCCAGCGGTCCCAGCCCTTGTCGAAGGCCCCCCGGTAGCGCTCGATCCAGTCCTTCGGCGCGTGGTGGGGGGAGTGGCAGGCCCCGGTGCAGAAGTACAGGAAGAACCGGCGGTCCACGTCGACGGACCGGAGGTCGGCCAGCTGACGGACGGCCTGGTCGACCAGGTCGGCGCTCAGGTGGTAGCCCTCGGCCACCGAGCGGGGCGGCTGGATGGAGTGGTTGTCATGGTAGAGGGCGGGCACGAACTGATGGGTCTCCCCCCCGTGGAACCCGTACCAGCGGTCGAAGCCCCGGGCCAGGGGCCACGAGTGCCGGGGGGCGGCCATGGACGTCTGGTCGTCGGGCGTGAGGTGCCACTTGCCCACGGCGTAGGTGGCGTATCCCCGCTCCCGGAGGATCTCCGGGAGGAAGCCGTTCTCCGGGGGGATCTCGCCGTTGTAGCCGGGGAACCCGACGGCCAGGTCGGCCACCCGTCCGAGCCCGTTGCGGTGGTGGTTCCGACCGGTCAGCAGGCAGGCCCGGGTGGGGGAGCAGAGCGCGGTGGTGTGGAAGTTGGTGAGCCGGACCCCCCCGGCGGCCAGGGCGTCGATGGTCGGCGTGGCGATGTCCGAGCCGTAGCAGCCGAGCTGGGCGAACCCGACGTCGTCGAGCACCACCAGGACGACGTTGGGGGCGCCCTCGGGGGGTGCCGGCTGCTCGGGCCACCACGGCGTCGACTCCCGCCAGTCGTCACCGATCACTCCCTGGAACGGGGGGGTTCGCATCACTACCTCCAGTCGGTGCCCGTCGTCGGTCCGGGACGTCGGACCGCATGAGTCTTGCCGGTCGGGGGATGGGCCCGCACCCTGCCGCCGGTGGGACCGCACGGCGCCGCCGGTGGGCCCGACCCGCCTACCCGGTGGCCGGTGCCGACGGTGCCCCACCGGTGTCGGCCGACCGGGTGCCCGGTTCGTCGACCGACCCGTCGTCGTCGCCGGTCAGGATGGCCCGGAGCTCCTCCTGGGTGGGCTTCTCCGTCCCGAACATCGAGACCAGCCGGGCCACCAGGGTCACCAGGAAGATCTGGCCGAGCATGGCCTCGAGGACCACGGTCATGCGGGCGACCTTCGACAGGGGGGTGAGGTCGCCGTAGCCCACGGTGGTGAGGGTGATGAAGCTGAAGTATTCGAAGTCGCTCGGGGAGTGGGGTCCCGACTGGGCCAGGAAGGGGTTGCCCGGAGGCGACGCCTTGGAGATCCCGAGGTAGAGGAGGGTGAAGAAGAGCCCGATGATGATGTAGACGCAGATGGCACCGAGGATGGTCTCGATCCCCACCCGCGAGTGCCCGAGGATCCGCTTCAGGATGAAGTACGGGGCCATGATGAGCAGCAGGCTGATCAGCACGATCACCCAGCCGTTGAGCCGGTGGCCGCCGATGATGAGGTTGACCACCCCGGTGACGAGGGCGGCGACCACGGCGAAGACCCCCACGTAGATGGCCCGCCGGTGGGCGTGGGAGGTGTGCAGGGCCAACAGGAGGGTGAGCGAGATGGGCACGGAGACCGCGAGCTCGAACCACGGGGTGACGCTGACGAAGGCCAGGAGCATGTAGTCGACCACCAGCAGGGCCAGGAGCAGGCCGAAGCTGTCGGAGGCCCGCATGAGCTCGCCGACCAGGCCGACGTGGCGGACCACGGTCTCCTTGCCGTGTACCACTGCGGCCTTGCCGTGGGCCACCGTGGCCCGGCCGTGGGTCGGGTTCGTCCCGGGTGCCTCCCCCTCCGTCGCCGGCGTCACACGGTCACGATACCGTGTACGGCCGAAGCGCTTCGGGTCCGCCCCGCCCCGTTGATCCGCAGCGGGCGTGCTGCGGGATCCGGTGGACGGACGCCATGCTGGACGAGACGGTCGACACACTGCTGGTCATCTTCGTGATCGCCGTCGTCTCCCCCATCGTGGCCGACCTGTTCCGACGCATCCATCTGACCGATCTGGTCGTGGAGATCCTGCTCGGGGTGGTGGTGGGGCCGCAGGTCCTGGGTGTGGCCCACCTGACCCTGCCGATCACCACGCTCTCGTCGATCGGGCTGTCCGTCCTCATGTTCCTGGCCGGCTACGAGCTCGACTTCGCCAAGGTCCGCGGGGCCCCGGTGCGGCTGGCGTCGATCGGCTGGCTCATCTCCCTGGCCATCGGGCTGTCGGCCGGTGCCCTGGCCCAGCTGGGCGGTCGTGCCGTCTCGTGGATCGTGATCGGTCTGGCCCTCACCACCACGGCCCTGGCCACGCTCATGCCCATGTGGCGCGATTCCGACCTCCTCTCCCCGCACTTCGCCACCCACGGCCTGGCCGTGGGCACGGTGGGCGAGTTCGGCCCCATCGTCGCCGTCTCGGTCTTCCTGTCGAGCGACAGCCCGATCGGTACGTCCCTGCTGCTGGTCGTCTTCGTCTTCGTGGCCGCCGGGGCGGCGCTGGTGGCCACGCGCCAGAAGTCGACGTGGCTGGTACGGGCCCTCAAGCGGCACACCGACAGCAGCAGCCAGCTGCCGGTTCGGGCCACCACGCTGGTACTGGTCTTTCTGCTGTGGCTCTCCTACAAGTTCGGCCTCGACGTCCTGCTGGGGGCCTTCGCCGCGGGGATCGTCGTGCGCCTGGGGACCGGGGGCATCGACACCGACACGCTCGAGGTGAAGATCGACGCCATCGGCTACGGGCTGCTGATCCCGGTGTTCTTCGTGGTGAGCGGCATGCAGTTGGACGTCGAGGGGCTCGTCCACGATCCGTTCGACCTCCTCCGGCTGCCGATCTTCCTGGCGGCCTTCCTCGTGGCGCGCGGCGTGCCGGTGTTCCTCCTCTACCGGAAGACCCTGACCAGGCAGGAGCAGTGGCCCTTCGCCCTGTTCTCGGCCACGGCCCTCCCACTGGTGGTGGTCATCTCGGAGATCGCCGTCCACCAGGGTCAGCTCTCGCCGGCCTCGGCGGCCACGCTGGTGGGCGCGGCCGTCCTCTCCGTCATCCTCTACCCGGCACTGGCCTTCCACCTCCTCAGCCGGGCCCACCGGTCGGCCGGCGGGGTCCGACCGGCTCCGGAGCCCCCGGTCTAACCGCCGGCCCGCGGCCCGCGGTCCGTCGCCGATGACCCGTGGCGGTGGCCGGGCCGGGCGTCGTGCGGATACCCGGGACGGCCGGTGGATCGCACTACAGTGACCAGGTGGCCACCGACGAGCAGATCGAGAAGCTGCGCCTCGAGGTCGAGGAGCTCCGGCACCAGAACGAGGACCTGAAGGAGGCGGTCGGCCGGCGGCCGCACCGGGTCCGGCGCATCACGTCGTGGGTGCTCATCGTGCTGGCGTGCATCCTGGCCATCTCGTCGGTACTGGTCGTCTACGTCCGCAACGAGGTGCTCAACACCGCGACGTACGTCAGTACGGTACAACCCCTGGCCGCCAACCCGGCCGTCCAGCAGGCCGTGGCCAGCGAGGTGACCGAGCAGCTCTTCTCCCACGTCAACGTGAAGCAGGAGGTCGCCGACGCGCTCCCCCCGAAGGCGAGCTTCCTGGCCGCACCGATCTCGTCGGGTCTCCAGACCGCGGCCGAGACCGCCACGCTCAAAGTGATCCAGTCGTCGCAGTTCCAGAAGTTCTGGGTCGAGAGCAACCGTCAGGCCCACAGCCAGCTGGTCGCCCTGTTGACGGGCTCGACCGAGGGTGCCCTGACGGCCAGTAGGAACGGTACGGTCAGCATCGACCTGGGGAAGGTCGTGGGCCAGGTCGTCCAGAAGCTCGACGCTCAGGGCATCACGGTGTTCAACAACGTCCCGACGGACAAGGGCCCGACCTTCGTGCTGTTCAAGTCGGCACAGCTGGCCAAGGCCCAGCGGCTCGTGCGGGCGCTGAACCACCTGGCCCTGGTGCTCCCGCTGATCACCCTGGCCCTGTTCGCCGGTGCCGTCGCCGCGGCGACCAACCGTCGGAAGGGTCTGGTCCGGGCGGCGTTCGGTCTGGCCCTCGCCATGGGCCTGCTGCTGGTCGTCCTCGCCGTCGCCCGGAACCAGTACCTCGTGGCCCTGGGCGGGTCCTATCCGGTGGCCGCCCTGGCGGCGACGTATGACGCCGTGGTCGCCGCTCCCCGGTTCACGGCCCGGACCGTCCTCGTGGTGGCACTGCTCATCGCCATCGGCGGTGCACTGGCCGGCAACCCCCGCGTCCGGTTGTGGGCGGCCACGCTCCACAAGCCCGGATGGCTGGTGGAGGGACCCTTCCCCCGCGTCGTCACCCGTTACCGGAAATTCTTCCAGTGGGCCGCACTGCTGCTGGGGCTCGTGGTGCTGGTCATCTGGAACGAACCGACACCGCTCGTAGCGGTGATCGTGCTCCTCGTGGCCCTGGCCCTGGTCGGCCTGATCGGCCTCTACGGTCGGCGGACCGTGCCCGTGCTGGCCGGTGCCGGTACCGGTGCCGTGTCGACCGCCGCGTCGGTGGACAGGCCGTCGTCGACCACCGCCGGGACGGCGGCGGCCAAGCCCGCGGCGACCAAGACCGCGGCGACCAAGACCGCGGCGACCAAGACCGCGGCGGCCAAGTCCACCCGAGCCAAGCCCGCGGCGGCCACGCCCGCGGCAGACAAGCCGACAGCGGCCCCGTCCACGCCCGACGCCCCGTCGACGGCCGGGCCGGACGCGGCGGGGCCGGACGACGGGTCCGCCGGTGAACCGACCGACGGGGACCCGGCGGGAGATGCCTGAGGGTCCCGACGGCGGGGCGCCGGTCCACGCCGACCCGCCCGACCGGCCCGGGGCGGACGACCCGTCGGCCGGGAGCCAGCCGCTGGACCCGAGGTTCACCCTGGCCAACGAGCGGACGTTCCTCGCCTGGGTCCGCACGGCACTGGCCCTGGTCGTGGCGGGCCTGGCCGTGACCCAGTTGTTCGGTCCGTTCTCCGTCGCCGGAGGACGCCGGATCATCGGCCTCCCGCTGATCGCCCTGGGTGCCGTGGTGTCGTTCTGGTGCTTCCGCCGTTGGCAGGTGATCGAGCGGGCCATGATCCTCGGGCGCGCCGTGCCGGTCACCCGGTTGCCGCTCGTCGTGGCCGGGGTGGTCGGGGTGGTGGCCGTGGTGGGCGTGGTGTTCGTGCTGGTCGGGCACGTGCAGTGACGTGACGGTGACCGCCGGCCCGGTCGGGTCCGACGACCCGGCGTGGGACGCCGAGGACACCGGCCGGCCCGGCGACCGGACCGCGCTGGCCTGGGTGCGTACCGCCCTCTTTCCGGCCGCCGTCGGGGCGTCGGTACTGAAGTTCAAGGGGTTCCAGTCGGTGACGGGGCACGAGGCCCTGGGTGGGGCCTACCTGTTGCTGGCCGTCTTGGTGTGGGCCGTCGGCCAGCTGCGGTTCTCCACCTCCCGGCTGCACGTCTCCCCGGAGGCCGCCCGGCCGTGGCTGTTCGGTTCCATCGCCGCCGCCACGGGCCTCCTGGCCGTCGCCACGGGCCTGCTCCTCCTGTTCTGATCGGGACCGCCGACCCGCGAGGGGAGGATCAGTCCTCGATGACCTCGACGGCGAACTCCGGGCAGTTGGCCACGGCCAGCCGGGCCCGGTCCTCCAGCCCCGGGGGGACGGTCCCGTCGCCGACGGCGGTGGACAGGCCGTAGTCGTCGACGTCGAAGAGCTCGGGGGCCAGGCCGTAGCAGCGGGCGTGGCCCTCGCACTTGTCGGGGTCGACGCGGATCCTCACGGGAAGACCACCGGAAGCACCCGGGGGCCGCGCACCTGGCCCCCGGCCCACGTCACCTCGGCCCCGTCGGCCAGCCGGAACTCGGGGATCCGGCGCAGCCACTCCTCGAGGGCGATCCGGAGCTCCATGCGGGCCAGGTTGGACCCGGCGCACCGGTGGATACCCGAGCCGAAGGCCACGTGGCGGTTGTGGGCCCGGTCGAGGACCACCGTGTCGGCGTCCTCGAAGATCTCGGGGTCGCGGTTGGCCCCCGGGAAGTTCATCAGCACCTTGTCGCCGGCCTTCATCGGACAGCCGCCGTACTCCACGTCCTCGGTCACCACCCGGGCCATGGTCACCGGGGAGTAGGCCCGGAGCAGCTCCTCGATGGCCAGGGGCATGAGGTCGGGCTCAGCCACCAGGCGCTCCCGGTCCCCGGGGTGGGTGGCCAGATGCCAGAGGGACGAGCCGATGGCGCTCCACGTGGTGTCGACGCCGGCGATCAGGACCAGGGCCGCCGTGCCGAGGGCGATGCCCCGGTCGATGACGGCGCCGTCGACCTCGGTGTGGAGCAGCTCGCTCAGCAGGTCGTCCCCCGGCTCGGACTCCCGTCGTTCGGCCTCCTGGATGAAGTAGGTGATCAGCTGGGTCCCGCCCTCGACCCGCCGTTCGGCGTCGTCGGCGAACTCGAGCAGGTCGCGGACCCATCCGGTGAACGTGTCGGACAGCTCCTCGGGGACGCCGAGGATGTGGGCGATGACCCGGACGGGGATCTGCTGGGCGTAACCGGCGGCCGCGTCGGCCCTCCCGGCGTCCACGAACCCGTCGATCAGCCCCGTGCAGAGGTCGCGGGTGAGGGCCTCGTAGCCCTCGACCCGACGGTGGGAGAACCAGGGAAGGAGGAGCCGGCGGGTCCAGGTGTGCAGCGGTGGGTCCGAGGAGATGGGCGGCAGGCCGTAGGGGAGGACCTCGTCGCCCCGGCCCTCGTCCTCCTCGTCGAAGGGGATGACGGCGATCTTCAGTGAACTGAAGTGCTCGATGTCGTGGGAGATGGCCGTGACGTCGTCGTAGCGGGTGGGCAGCCAGGTGCTCCCCCGTCGGTCGGTGTGGGCGATGGGACAGGACGTCCGCAGCCCGTCCCAGATGGTGAAGGGGTCGTCGACGTACTCCGGGGCCAGCACGTCGAAGTCCCCCGCCCAGTCCTCCACCCCGTCGAGCTGCTTCATGGCACCCTCCCTCCCTGTGCCGGGCGAGGTTACCCCTCCGACCCGGCCCCGTCCTCCCGGAAGCCGGCCACGGCCTCCGCCGTCTCCTGTTGGGCGGCGATCATGCGCTTCTCGGCCCCGGCGGCCAGGAGACGGCCGATCACCGGGATCTCCCACAGCGACTCGGCCCGCAGGATGGCCATCACCACCGGCACCAGGTGCTCGGGGGTGTCGAACACCACGTAGCGGGGGAGCCACTCGGGGTCGTACTTGGCGTTGAAGCGCCACAACGACTCGATCTGGGCGAAGCTCGACGCCTTCTTCAGCATCCAGCGCTCGGCCCGCTGGACGGCCCCGTCCCCCTTGTCGCCCGACACCGTGGACCGGAGGGCGGCGAAGTTGAGGCTGAGGCCCTGCCGGCCGTCCTCCCGCAGGTGCTCGATGGTGGAGCACAGGGCGAAGTCCAGCAGGCCGTTGGGGTGGTCCCCGGGGTCCCGGCGCATGAGATCGAGCGAGTAGCCGTTGATCCCGGCCGACGGGACGAACTGGCACATGGCCGCCGGCCGGCCGTCGGGGCCGCGGACCACGGTGAGCAGCAGGCCGACGTCCCGGGGGTCGAAGACCCGCCCCAGCATCATCGAGAACCCCCGCTCGTGCTCCCCCCGACGGCTGAGCCCCATCAGGCCCACCAGCTCGGCGGTCATCGCCGCGTCGAGGCGCGAGGGGTCGTGGAACGTGGCGGCGTAGCCCTTCTTCTGGATGCGGTTGTGGGCCTGGCGGAGGCCCTTCTTGTCCCCGCCGGCCAGGGAGAACCGCTGGACGTCGACGACGGCCTCGTCCCCCAGGTAGACGTTGTGCATCCCGGTCTCCCGGTAGACGGGCAGCCAGTCGTCGCCGGCACCCATGACGGCGGGGATCCAGCCGTGGCTGTCGGCGAAGCGCCGGAAGGCGCCCCAGACCTGTTCGCGTTCGTTCCGCGGTCCGATGGGGTCTGGCGAGACGAGGCAGATGCCGCCGTAGACGGCGTAGGCCACCAGGCTGTCCCGGTGGAAGAACCACTTCTTGTCGGACCGCAGGGCGAAGTAGTCGAGGGTCGAGGCCCCGTGGCGCCGCACGATGTCCCGGGCCCGGAATTCGCCGGCCCGGCCCGACGTGAGGCGCCGGTCGACCACCGGGCGGGTCAGAAGGAAGAGCCCCACGGCGGCGAGGGCCAGGCCGACCATGAGCAGGCTGGGGGCGAGGAAGTCGTCCAGCCGGTCGGGGAGGGCGATCGTCTGGATGCCCACCAGGCGCTCGGCCGAGGCCCAGACGGCCGTCCACCAGGCGATGTGGAAGTGGTGACGGCTCCCCACCCGGGCGTAGAACTCGATCGAGGCCGCCGCCAGCAGGGTGATGCCGACGGCACCGCCGATCAGGGCCAGCACCGCGGTACGCAGGGAGGACCAGTCGGAGGCGGCCCGGAAATCGCGCCGGTAGACCACCAGGATGGTCAGCACCACCAGGGCCAGGACGGACTCCTCGACGTCGACCCCGGCCAGCAGGTGCAGGAAGAGGGTGCCGATGAGCAGGACCACCGCCACCTGCCAGGCCCGACGCTGTCCCCGGAGGATCCCCCGGCCCAGGCCGATCAGGGCCAGTCCGGCCAGGGCCACCAGTGCACCGGCCGCCTGGGTGGCCCGCAGGGGCAGGAACTCCAACAGCAGGTGGAGCCGTCCCCGGGCCGGCGGGGTGATGGCGTCGATCAGGTCGATGACGCCGGCCACCAGGATGGCCGCCGCGGCCAGCCGGCGCACCCGCCGGGTGTGCCGGTAGGCCTGGTGGAGGTCGGGCGCGGGTGGCCACGAGTCGCCGTGGGGGTAGGAGGCCACGATGGACGGGTGCAGGCTGCGCACCAGTCGTCTCCGGGCCACCAGGCGCTCGATGATGCTGGGTGAGGCCAGGTCGCTCTCGGCCAGCAGGAGCCGGACGTGGAGGTCGGCACCGGTCTCCACCTCGACCCAGCTGACCCGGAGGCGGCTGGTGAACACCGGCGGCAGTCCGAGCCGGCTCCGGTGCTCCTCGACCACCTCGGCCGTGGCGCCGACGTTGGCGAAGAAGCCGAGGGCCAGGTTGGTCAGCTCGGAGTGGTACGTGGCGCCGGTGATGAGCCCGGCGTAGCCCTGGGCCACCAGGCGCCGGGCGGCGTCGCGGGCGGTGTCGTGCACCCCGGCCTCGGACTGGACGGACTGGAGGGCACCGCCGCCGAGGATCGACCACATCCGGCGGCTGAGCAGGCCCAGCACGAGCGCCATGACCACCAGGGCCACCAGGGCCACCACCGCGGCACCGATGAACCGGTCGGCCAGGTCGGCCCGGTAGGCGTTGCGGATGGCCCGGGCGGTGATCCCCGTCCCGGTGGCCGGGACGGCGCCCGAGGGGATGAGGAACCGGAGCAGGCCGGCCACCACGAAGGGGACGAGCAGCCACCACACGTACCGGCCCAGCCGGCGGTAGAGGGTCCGGGAGGAGATGAACCGGGGCAGGGCCGACGGGTCGCTCAGACGGCGCATGCCGGCCAGCCACGGGGCGTCCGCCTCGTCCTGCCCGGCCAGGTTCTTCCAGACCCCGGTGGCCACCGACGGATCGGTCGACGCCGCGGCACCGTCCGGGCCCCCCGGGCGACCGGCGCCGTCGGGTCCGTAGGACTGCTCGCCCGGCTCGACCCGCACGAAGCGCACCCCCGCCGCGGTGTGGAGCCGGAGGTCGACCGGACCGGTCTGCTCCACCCCCAGGGCGGCCAGGGCCGCCACCGTGGCCGGGTCGGTGTCGTAGCCCGGCTCGTGGGTGCCGTTCTGGCGGATGACCCGTCGCTCGTCCTCGGCGGCGAACCGGCGCATGGCGTCCCGGAGCCGGGGATGCGCGCCGAGGGCCCGACGGCCCTCCTCCAGGGGCGACCCGGAACCGGAGAGGTCGAAGAGGTTGCCGGCGATCACCAGGATCCCGGGGCCGTCCCAGCTGTCGAGGACCAGGGCCAGCTCGCCCGAGACGGAGAGCGACGACGGGGTGGCCTCGGGGGTGAGGAGCAGATCGCTCACCACCATGACCCGGCGGCCGATGGGGACGTCCACCGTGACCACGCCCGGGTCCTGGCGGCACGTCCGTTCGGGCACTGCGGGATCCACCGTGGCGGCGACCAGCATGGCCCCGGCATCGTCCGGGCCGGCGGCGTCGTGGCGATCCGGCGTGGCGGTGGAGCTGGTCATCTGGTCCAATCGTAGAGTCCCTGCGGCGTTAGGCTCGCCACCGGGGCAGGGGCTGTGGAATCGGTTGCCGAGGGTCCTGGGGAGCGAACGATGTCGAACGGAACAGACGACGGGACGACCGGCCGGGAGGGGGGTCCCGACCGGGTGACCATCGAGGACTACCTCGAGGAGGTACGGGAGTTTCCGCCGCCGCCGGGGTTCGCCGACGGGGCCGTGGCCGCCGATCCGTCGGTCTACGAGCGGGCCGCCGCCGACCCGGAGGCCTACTGGGCCACCGAGGCGGGGGCGCTCGACTGGTACCGCCCGTGGGACCGGGTGCTCGAGTGGGACCCACCCTTCGCCCGCTGGTTCGACGGTGGGACCCTCAACGTGTCGGTGAACTGCCTGGACCGGCACGTGGCCGCCGGGCGGGGGGACGTGGTGGCCTTCCACTGGGAGGGCGAGCCGGGGGACACCCGCACCATCACCTACGCCGGGCTCCTCGCCGACGTGTGCCGGTTCGCCAACGTGCTCCGTGGGCTCGGGATCCGGCGGGGCGACCGGGTGGCCATCTACATGCCGATGATCCCCGAACTGCCCGTGGCCATGCTGGCCTGCGCCCGGATCGGCGCACCGCACTCGGTGGTGTTCGGGGGCTTCTCCTCCGACGCCCTGCGCGACCGGATCCTCGACGCCGAGGCCCGGGTCGTCGTCACGGCCGACGGCGGATGGCGCCGCGGCGCGGTGGTGGGGCTGAAGGCCCAGGTGGACGCGGCGGTGGCCGGGACCCCCTGCGTCGAGCACGTGGTGGTGGCCCGGCGCACCGGCGACGACGGCGGTGGGGCCCCGACCCTGGTGGCGGGCCGGGACCACTGGTGGGACGAGCTCGTCTCGGGCGCGGACGATGCGGCCGGGGGCGCGCCGGCGGACACCTGCGAGCCCGAGCACATGGGGGCCGAGGACCTGCTCTTCGTCCTCTACACCTCGGGGACCACGGCCAAGCCCAAGGGCATCATGCACACCACCGGCGGGTACCTCACCCAGGTCTCCTCCACCCACCGGATGGTCTTCGACCTCCACCCGGACCGGGACGTCTACTGGTGCGCCGCCGATATCGGCTGGGTGACCGGCCACAGCTACATCGTCTACGGGCCGCTGGCCAACGGAGCGACGTCGGTGATGTACGAGGGGACGCCGGACTTCCCGGACCGCGACCGGTGGTGGTCGATCGTCGAGCGCTACGGCGTGACCATCCTCTACGCCGCGCCGACCGCCATCCGGACCTTCATGAAGTGGGGCGACGAGTACCCGGCCCGGCACGACCTCTCGACCCTCCGGGTCCTCGGGTCGGTGGGCGAGCCCATCAACCCGGAAGCCTGGATGTGGTACGCCACGCGGATCGGCGGCGGCAACTGCCCGGTGGTGGACACCTGGTGGCAGACGGAGACGGGCGGCATCATGATCTCCCCCCTGCCCGCCTTGACCACCACCAAGCCCGGTTCGGCCACGTTCCCCCTGCCGGGGATCGGGGCCGAGGTGGTCGACGAGGAGGGCCACCGGGTCGAACGGGGTGGCGGCTACCTCACCCTCACCCACCCGTGGCCCGGCATGACCCGGGGAATCTACGGCGACCCCGAGCGCTTCCGGGAGACCTACTGGTCGCGGTTCCCCGGGCGTTACTTCGCCGGGGACGGGGCCAAGGTCGACGACGACGGCTACCTGTGGCTGCTGGGCCGGGTGGACGACGTCATGAACGTGTCGGGGCACCGCATCTCGACCACCGAGGTGGAGTCGTCGCTGGTCGACCACCCGGCGGTGGCCGAGGCGGCGGTGGTGGGCGCCACCCACGCCACCACCGGGCAGTCCATCGTGGCCTTCGTCACCCTGCGCACGGGATCGGCCGGTCCGAGCGACGAGCTGGGGAGCGAGCTCCGGGTCCACGTGGCGGGGAAGATCGGGGCCATCGCCCGGCCCGGGACGGTGATCTTCACCGACGAGCTCCCGAAGACCCGCAGCGGGAAGATCATGCGGCGCCTGTTGCGCGACGTGGCCGAGGGGCGGGACCTGGGTGACACCACCACCCTGGCCGATCCGGGCGTGGTGGCCGAGATCCGCGACAAGGCCTCGGCCGCACCGGGGGAGGAGTGACCGGCGTGGTGGTCCCGGGGAACTGGGCGTGGCGGGACGGCCCGGTGGCGCCGGCCGGCCCGGCCGTGGTCTTCGACATGGACGGCGTCCTGTCCGACGCCGCCGGCCGCCAGCACTACATCGAACGCGGCCGGCGCGACTGGGACCTCTTCTTCGAGGCCTGCGGGGAGGACCCGGTCATCGGCGAGGTGGCCCGCCTGCTGGAGCTGCTCGATCCCCGGCTGCAGGTGGTGCTCCTGACGGGCCGGCCGTTCCGGGTGCAGCCCCAGACCCTGGCCTGGCTCCGGCGCTACGGGCTGCGGTGGGACCTGCTGGTGATGCGGGCCCGGGGCGACTATGCCCAGGTGACCCGGTTCAAGCGGGACGCCGTGGAGGAGCTCCGCTCCTACGGCTTCGACCTGCGGTTGGCCTTCGAGGACGACCCGGACAACTACGCCATGTTCCACGCCGAGGGCATCCCCTGCGTGTACATCCACTCCGGGTACTACGAGTAGGGACGCCCCGGTCAGCCGGGGACGGCGCCGCCGAACGTCGAGAGGTAGGGGCCGTGCGGGCCGTCGGACACCCGGGCCACGGCGAGGGGCCGGTAGAGGTAGCTGCCGAAGACGGCGTTGGGCGAGTACAGCAGCCAGGTCACCCCGTCCTGCTGGTACAGCGACTCCTCGCCAGGGCCCCTCCCCTGGGAATTGGACGCCAGGAACGGTGCCCGTGCGGTGTCCGAGCAGGGGCCCTGGGGCCCCTGGCAGGTGGCCATGCCGATGCCGTTGGACGGGGTGGTGGCCTGGTTGCCCGAGAAGAACAGGTAGTACCGGCCGCCCAGGACCACCAGGTCCGGCGATTCGATGAGCCCCTGCTCCCAGCGCTGCGAGGACACGGCGATCTGCACCGGACTGCCCACCAGGGTCGTCCCGTCGGCGGCCAGCTTCTGGGAGAGGATCGGGGTCGGGATGAACTGGGTGTGGTCGGCGTTGGTGTCGCTCTTCCAGATGAGGTACCGCTGCCCGTCGGTGTCGGTGAACATCCTCGGGTCGATGCTCCCCCACTGGCTGCAGATCACCGGCTGTGGCGCGGCCACGAAGGGGCCGAGCGGACTGGTCGAGGTGGCCTCGCCGATGCACTGCGAGAGCGCGCCGTTGGGGTCCTTGCGGGTGGTGGACTTCGACGTGAACCACATCACGTAGCCGCCGGGGGTCTGGTCGACGTCCACGGTCCAGATCCAGCCCCACGACCACGACGGCAGGGTGGGCATGGCGTCCGTCGGGTCGCCCACGTGCTCCAGGTCGGTGAACTCCCGGACGGGGAGGTGGGGCGCCGCCCCGGGGCCGTAGCCCCCGGTGTAGAGGTAGGTCGACGATCCCACCACCAGGACGAACGGGTCGGGCATGCTCCGCCCGGTCAGGACGAGGCCGGCCGGCGCGTCGGCCGGGGCCGGCTGGGCCCCCACGCCCGAATGTGCCGCGCCCGAGGCCACCACCACGACCGCCACGACCATCACCAGGGCCACCACGCCGGCCATCAGCCCGGTGGTGCGACGCCGGCGGGAGCGTGCCGCACGGCGCCGCTCGGCCCGGGTGGCCTGCTCCGGTCCGCCGTCCTGCGGTGCCGGCGCGTCGCCGGGGCGTGCGTCGAGCTGGGTCACGGTGCAGCGGTCTCCTGGTCAGATCGTCGTCGGCGGTCGCCGCCGGGGGTGTCCGTGGTCGTCCGGGACGGGGCGCGGTGACCACGGTGGGCCGTCCGGGGCCCCCTCAGCGTACCGCGCCACCCCCACCGATCCCGGTACCCCCGGCGGTCCGTCGTCGTCGCCCGGCCGTCCGGGCCAGGTACCAGCCGGCCACGACGGCCAGGGCCGCGGCCACCAGTACCGGGGTGTCGCCGAAGCGGACGTAGACCGTGACGCCCGTACGGCGGTCGACCGTGGCCCGGACCACCTGACGGGCCCCGAGGACGGATCGGGCCAGCAGCCGCCCCCGGTTGGTCACCACCGCGGTGTACCCCGTGGGTGCCGCCTGGACCAGGTCGCGCCCCTGCTGGACGGCCTGCACCTCGGCGGCGGCCACCTCCTGGGTGGGGACCTGGGCCGTGGCGTACGAGGAGGTGTTGGTGGGCACCAGGAGGAGCTGGGCGCCGGCCCGGACCGCCGAGCGTCCCCGGTCGGCGTAGGCCACCTCGTAGGAGACCATCACACCGAGCGGTCCGGCCGACGTCTCCATGAGACCGGTGCCGGTCCCCGGTACGGCGTCGAGGGGGACGGCCGACAGGTTGGCCAGGTGGCGGAAGAAGCTCCGGTAGGGGACGTACTCCCCGAACGGCACCCGGTGGACCTTCTCGTACCGGGCCTCGAGCGTCCCGTCGGGCCCCCAGGCCACCACCTCGTTGCGGAACGCCGTCGGCGAGACGGTCTCGGTGACCCCGACCACCAGGGTGGCGTCGAGGGTCTGGGCCAGGGCCGAGAGGGACGCCTCCTCGGGGGACCCGTCGAGCGGGTAGGGCAGTGACACGACGTCCTCGGGCCAGACCACCAGTCGGGGCCGTTCGGCTGGGGGGAGCTGCTCGAGGGCGGACGTGGCGGCGTACTGGGCCGCCTCCACGGTGGCCGGGTCGACCTGGGCCTTGCGGAACCCCCGCACGCCCCCACCCTGCACGGCGGCCACGGCGACCGCGCCGTGCGAGGGCCCGCCGTCCGGCGCCCGGACACCCACCGCCACCGTGGCCACGGTGGCGACCAGGGCCACCGCTCCGGCCACCCCCAGGCGCCGGGTGGCCACGGCCCACGGCACCCCGGCCGGGACGTCGACGTCGTCACCCACCGACCCACCGGTCCGGCGGACCGCCCGCCCGGCCGCGTCGACCAGGGCGGCCAGGGCCACTCCGCCGGTGTAGACCGCCGCGGTGAGCAGGAGCGGGCCCCCCAGGCGGGCCACGGCGAGGACCGGTCCGTCGGCCTGGCCCAGGAAGACCCCGCCGAGGGGGAGCCCGCCGAACGGCCACGTCATCCGCACGGCCTCGGCCAGGGTCATGGCGGCCGGGAAGACCAGGGCCCGGGCGCCGATCCCCCGGGACGGGACGGCGAGACAGGCCAGGGCCGGGAACAGTGCCTCGACGGCGATGAGGACGACTGCGCCGGGCGGTGAGAACGAGCGGACCCACTGGAGCCCGGGGACGTAGAGGCCGAGCCCGGCCAGGAACCCCGCCCACAGGCGGGTCCGGGGCCGCAGCCCGCCCAGGCGCCAGAACAGCAGGCCGGCGGCCGGGAAGGCCACGATCCACCACCCCCAGGGCGGAAGCGACAGGGCCAGACCCAGCCCGGCCACCACGGCCGGGAGGGCCACCGCACCGCGTCGGGGCACCCGGTAGGTACGGTCCCGGAGGACCACCACGCCCGCCGGGCCAACGGCCGCCGCCGACCTGCCCGTGGCCCCGGGGTCGGTGCGGGGCGACGTGTCGGCGCCCGTCACCGGTGCGGGCCGCGACCGTCGGACGGGTCGGGGCGCCGGGGCGAGCCGGTCATCGACCGGACGACGTCGGCGGCCGCGGCCCGTCCCCCGGCGATGCACGCCGGGATGCTGCTGCCCCGGTAGGACGCCCCGCAGAGGGCGATCCCCGGGACCTCGCGGACGGCCTGCTCGGCCAGCGCCACACGGATCAGATGGCCCACGTCGTACTGGGGGAGCGCCTCCGGCCACCGCATGACCACCGAGGCCAGTGGGGGCGCCTCGAGGTCGACGAGCAGGTCGAGCTCGCGCACCACGGCGGCCGTGAGCTCGTCGTCGTCCAGGTGCTGGTACCGGGTGTCGCCGGCCCACCCCACCGTCACCCGCAGCAGGATGTCGCCGGGCCCGTCGAGGTGGGGCCAGGTGTCCGAGAGGTAGGCGCACGAGGTCACCAGGGGTGGCCGGCCGTCGACGGTGGCGGACCGGGGGACCATGAACCCCGTGCCCCACCGGGTGGACCTCAGGGCCCCGGGGTCGAAGGACAGCAGGACGACGGCCACCGAGGCGAACCCGATGGTGCCGAGGATCCCGGCGGCCACCGGGACCGCCGACCCCAGCAGGACGGCGGCCTGGGACGCCGGGGTGGCCACGACGACCCCGTCGACGGTGAGCCTCCGGTGGTCGAGGAGGGCCGACGGTGCACCGGACGCCACCGGCTCCCGTACCTCCAGTTCCCACTGCCCCTCCCCCCGGGTGAGACCGTCGACCGTCGAGCCGGTCAGGAGCGTCACGCCCCGTCCGGCCAGGCGCCCGGCCAGGCGGTCGGCGAGCCCGGCGACACCGCCGGTGAGTGACCGGTACCGTGTCGCCGCTCCCGAGGAGGGCGGGGACAGCGACCCGTCCGCCGGCGACGACCGGGCGACGGTCCGCAACCGTCGCATGAGGCTGCCGGGCTGGTGGCCGACGGCGATGAGCACGGGGAACGTGGCGGCGGCGCTCAACCGCCCGATCCCGCCGGCCTGACCTCCGCCGGCGATCGGGTCGACGAGCTGCTCCACCACCCGCCGGCCGAGGCGCTCCTCGATGATCTCGGCCACCGGCCGGTCGCCGATCGGTACCTGCCGGGGCCAGTGGGGGAGCAGGACGTCGCGGGACAGCGCCAGGGCGTGGCGTGGTGCCAGGATGCCCGACCGGGCCAGCGGCCACCACCGGGTGGGGACGCCGAACTGGAGACCGGCGGGCAGTCGGCGCAGCCGGCCCCGGGCCACGATCGAGGCCCCGGAGGTCCCGGGGGCGACGAGGTCCCCGTCCAGGCCGAGCTCCCGGGACAGGTCGACGGCCTCGGGACGGTCGGCCGGGAAGCAGTCGGCCGACAGGTCCACCGTCCGGCCGGCGAAGGGCGCCGAACGCAGGACGCCCCCGAGGCGGTCGGCCGACTCCAGCACGGTCACCCGCACCGGCTCGGGCCCGTTGACCAGTTCCCAGGCCGCGGCCAGGCCGGCGATCCCGCCGCCGACGACGGCCACCGAGCGGCCGCCGGCGCCGTCCGCCGGCCCGGTGGAGGTCACGAGTCGGCGGCCGCCTCGACCACCCCGGCGAGGACGGTGACGAACGCCGGGTCGTCGTTGAGCGACGGGGTCCGGGTGAGCGCGATGCCGCACGACCGGGCCACGGCCAGCGCCTCGATGTCGATGTCGTAGAGGACCTCGAGATGGTCGGACACGAAGCCCACCGGACAGACGACCACCCGGGCGGCCCCGTCGGCCGCCACCCGGCGGATCTCCTCCAGCAGGTCCGGGCCGATCCACGGATCGGCCGTCCGGCCCGCGCTCTGCCAGGCCACCGACCAGGTCGTCCGCCCGGCCAGGGCCGACGCCGCCACCACGGCCTCCGCCGAGGCACGGACCTCGTCGGGGTACGGGTCGCCGTCGGCCACGACCCGGGTGGGGAGGCTGTGGGCCGTGAAGAACAGGGCCACCGGACCGCCGTCGGCCAGGGCGTCGGCCAGCACGGCGTCCAGACGGTGGGCCAGCAGGGCGGCGAAGCCCGGGGCGTCGTGCCACCCGTGGACCGGCGTGTAGGCGATGCCCGTCCCACCGGCCTCCACGGCGTCGACGGCCCGTCGGTGGTACTCGCCTGATCCCATGGACGACCGGTGGGGCGTGAGGACCAGGCCCACGATCCGTCGGACGCCCTCGGCGGCCAACCGGTCGACGGCCGGTCCGATGGCCGGGTCGGCGTACTTCGTCCCCAGGCGGACGGCGAAGGCGCCGGGCCGGGCCTCGTCGAGCGCCGCGGCCAGGGCCCGCACCTGGGCCCACGTCCGGGCGGTCAGCGGGGAGAGACCGCCGATGGCCTCGTAGCGACCCGTCAGTTCGGCCAGGAGCTCGGGGGTGGGGGGCCGGCCGCGGCGGATCGCCGTGTAGAACTCCTCGATCTGCCCCGGGTCGTCGGGCGTCCCGTGGGCCATCACCAGGACGCCCACCGGCGCCGCGCTCACGGGAGCTCCCCGGCGACCACGCCGGCCCGGCCCTCGGCGTGCACCAGCGCACAGACCCGTTCCAGCGTGTCCGGGTCGGTCTCGGGGAGCACGCCGTGCCCCAGGTTGAAGATGTGACCGGGCCGGTCGCCGGCCCGGCGCAGCACGTCGCGGGTCTCCTCCTCGACCACCGACCAGGGGGCCAGGCACAGGGCGGGGTCCAGGTTCCCCTGGACGGCGGTGTCGGGCCCGACGCGCCGTCGGGCCTCGTCGAGCGGCACCCGCCAGTCGATGCCCACGACGGAGCTGCCCGCCGTGGCCATCAGCGGGAGCAGCTCGCCGGTCCCGACGCCGAAGAGGATGGTGGGGGTGGCGGGGTGGCTCCCGGCCAGCTCGGCGAAGAGGCGGCGGGTGGCCGGCAGCACCAGCTCGGCGTAGTGGCGGGGCGAGAGGATCCCCGCCCAGCTGTCGAAGACCTGCACCGCGGAGGCGCCGGCGTCGATCTGGCTGCGGAGTGACGCCAGGGCCATGTCGGTCAGGCGGTCGACCAGGTCGTGCCACAGGGTCGGTTCGCCGTGCATCAGCGCCTTGATGCGGGTGAAGTTCTTCGACGGCCCGCCCTCCACCAGGTAGCTGGCCACGGTGAACGGCCCGCCGGCGAACCCGATCAGGGGGACGTCGAGCTGGCCGACCAGCAGCCGTACGGCCTCGGTGACGAAGGGGGTGTCGAGCTCGGGCTCCAGGGGTCGGAGGCGGGCCAGGTCGGCCGCCGAACGGAAGGGCCGGTCGACCACGGGCCCCGTGCCCGGGGCCACGTCCACCCCGAAGCCGATGGCCGCGACGGGCACCACGATGTCGGAGAAGAAGATCGCGGCGTCCGTCCCGTAGCGGCGGACGGGCTGGAGGGTGAGCTCGGCCACCAGGTCGGGCCGGTGGATGGCGTCCAGGATGCTGCCCGGACCGCGGGCGGCACGGTACTCGGGCAGCGACCGTCCGGCCTGCCGCATGAACCAGACGGGCACGCGTGGCGTCGGCTGCCGCCGGCAGGCCCGGATGAACGGGCTGTCGTCGTGGCGGCTCGGGTCGGCGGGGGGCACGACTGAGACGCTACCGTCGCGTCCCCCCGGGCGCCCATACGGTGGGCGTCCCGGGCGGTGGCCGGGTCCGGTGGCTCGGGCCGGCGCCGGGGCCCGTCCGGGACCGGGGGTCGTCCGCGTACACTCGATGGTTCCCCCGAGCACGGTGGGGAGTCGGAGGTGGAGTGCCGGTGGGGATCGACAGCGAGCTGGAGGCCGAACAGGAATTCGTGGACCTGGCCTACTCGCGTCTCGACGCCATGCGGTCCGACGCCGACGAGATGCTCCAGGGGGTGCTGGACCTGGGCCGGGGAGGGACCTTCCAGGCCCGCACGGAGCGTGACGTGGTGGTGCGGACCAGCATGGCCCGGCTCGAACAGCTCGACATCGGTGACCAGGTGCTGACCTTCGGACGGATCGACCGGGTGGGCGACGGGTCCGCGGCGGCCGAGACCTTCCACATCGGCCGGGTGGCCGTGCACGGCGCCGACCTCGAGCCCCTGGTGGTCGACTGGCGGGCCCCGGTCGCCGAGCCCTTCTACCGGGCCACCGGGCGGGATCCCCAGGGGCTGGTCCTGCGCCGGCACCTGGCCCTCGACGGCCGGCGGGTCATCGGTGTGGAGGACGAGCGGTTCGCCGACCCGCGGGGGGACGGCGGGGAGGACGCCGACCGCGGGCTCCCGGCGCCCGGGCCGGACGCCGGGGCCGGGGCCGGGGCCGGAGCCGGGGGTGACGGCGGAACGCCGGCCGGGGCCGGTGGGGAGCTGATCCTGGGGGACGTCCCCCTGGGCGGGCCCGCCGCCCTGTTGGCCGCGCTCGACCGGGCCCGGTCGGGCCGCATGCAGGACATCGTCTCGACCATCCAGCGCGAGCAGGACGAGATCATCCGGTCGCCACTGGCCGGGGTGCTCGTCGTCCAGGGCGGGCCCGGGACGGGCAAGACGGCGGTGGCCCTCCACCGGGCCGCCTACCTGCTCTACACCCACCGGTTCCCCCTCGAGCGCCAGGGTGTCCTGGTGGTGGGACCGAACCCGCTGTTCCTCCGCTACATCGAGCAGGTCCTCCCGTCGCTGGGCGAGACGGGCGTCACCCTGTCCACGGTCTCGGGGCTGGTCCCCGAGATCCGGGTACGGGCCGACGAGCCGGTCGCCGTGGCCCGACTGAAGGGCGACGCCCGGATGGCCACCGTGGTGGCCCGGGCGGTACGCACCCGTCAGCGTCCGCTGAGCGCGGACCTCGAGGTCCCCTTCGGCGCCCTGGTGCTACGGCTGACGGCCGAGGAGACCCGGGACATCGTGGCCCAGGCCCGCCGGCGACCGGGCGGCCACAACAGCCGGCGACGGCTGGTCGAGCAGGCGGTGGTCGCCACCCTGGCCGAACGGGCCCGCCGGACCCGTGAGACGCTCGACTACGGCGCCGAAGGCGACCTCGGGGCGCTCCCGGGGTTCGGGGACGGGGTGGAGGACGAGGACGTCTTCGACCTGGAGGAATTCTCCCGTGCCGTGCGTCGCGTGCCCGAGCTGGCCACGGCCCTCGACCGCATGTGGCCCCGGCTGTCCCCCCAGGAGCTGCTCCACGACCTCTTCGGCGCCCCCTCGCTCATCGCCGCGGCGGCCCGCGACGTGCTGGGTGACGACGAGCAGCGCATGCTGCGCCGTCCCCGCTCGTCGTCGTTCGACGACATCCCGTGGACGGCGGCCGACGCCGCGCTGGTCGACGAGGCCCGCCACCTGCTCGGGGCCCGCACCGGTCGGGCCGAGGAGGAGATCCGCAGTTACGGCCACATCGTCGTGGACGAGGTCCAGGACCTCTCACCCATGCAATTGCGCATGCTCGACCGCCGGTCCCTGGCCGGCTCGATGACCGTGGTCGGCGACATCGCCCAGGCCACGGCCCCGTGGTGCCCGGCCGACTGGTCCGACATCACCCGGCACCTGCCCCGCCGCCGGGCACCCCGCATGGTCGAGCTCACCGTGAGCTACCGCACGCCGGCCGAGGTCCTCGACGTGGCGTCGAGGGTGCTGGCCGTCGCCGCCCCGGAGCTGGCCCCGCCCCGCCCCGTCCGGCGCACCGGTGTCCCGCCCTCCATGGTGGCGGTAGGGCCGGCGACGCCCGGCGACGGGGAGACGGTGACCGAACGGCTGTGCCGGCGGGTGGCCGAGGTGGCCGCGGTCGAGATGGCCACCGTGGCCCCGGGCCGGGTGGCCGTGCTGGCGCCGGGCTCGCTGGTGGCACCGCTGTCGGCGGCGCTCACCGCCGCCGGTACGCCGGTGGTGGACCCGCGGGACATGCGCCGGGGCGCCCTGTCGGACCCGCTGGTCCTCCTGGCTGCCGACGCCGCCAACGGGCTGGAGTTCGACGCGGTGGTGGTCGTCGAGCCCGGCCTCATCGCCGGCGAGGAGGGGGCCGGTGCGCCGGGTGACGACCGGACGGCGACGGCCCGGGGACTGCGCACTCTTTACGTGGCCCTGACCCGCCCGACCCAGCGCCTCACCGTGGTCCACGCCGGGCCGCTGCCGGCGTCGCTGGCACCCGTCGACTGACCGTCGCGGGCTCCGGATCGGCGCCGGGGCGCACCGTTCGCCCCGGGCCGCCGGGCCGCCACGGCGTGCGTCGCGGGGACCGGTTCCCGAGTTGGCCCAGCCGGGCGGATTTCGACTAAGAACTACGCCGTGACCCAGGCTCTCGCCGTCGAGCAGGTGGCCCCGCAGCGCCATCGTCCCGCACGCCCGCCCATGCTGGCCGTCGGGGTGATGATCTGGTTGGGCTCCGAGGTGATGTTCTTCAGCGGCCTCTTCGCCGCCTTCTTCACCATCCGCTCGGCGGCACCGGTGTGGCCTCCGGCCGGCACCAAGCTGGACACCATCCAGGCGGGGATCTTCACGCTCATCCTGCTGGGTTCGAGCTTCACCATGCAGAAGGCGGTGTGGGACCAGGAGAAGGGCGACCGCCGCAGCGCCAAGATCTTCGTGACCATCACCCTGATCATGGGTGCGATGTTCGTGTCCAACCAGTTCTACGAGTGGATCACGCTGTCGCACCACCCGGCGACCGACCCGACGGTCACGTCCTACGGCTCGCTCTTCTACATCATGACCGGCCTCCACGGCCTCCACGTCTTCCTCGGCCTCGTGGCCATGATCTTCCTCCTCGGCCGCCTGAAGGGCCCGAAGGGCGACCCGGGGGAGACCGCGGTGTTCCAGGGTGTCAGCTACTACTGGCACTTCGTCGATATCGTCTGGGTCGGCCTGTTCAGCTGCCTCTTCCTCCTCAAATAGTGAGCCGCATGCGACGTACGATTCGGGGACGACTGCTCGTACCTGCCGCCCTGCTGGGCTGTGTGGGGGTGTTCGGACTGCTGGCCTTCGCCCCTTCGGCCGGATCCGCGGCGCCGGGGACGGCCACGCCGACCGCGGTGTCGGCGTCCCCGACCCCCATCTCGGCGACCGCCCCGTCGACGACGTCGACCACCCAGGGGTCCGCCTCGGTCAACGGGGCCAACGGCGGTGAGTACGGGGGCACGGCCGGAGCGCCCACCCTCCCCAACGTCCCCGACTACTCCGACGGCGTCTACCAGCCCGGGGCCCCGGCCATCAGCCCGGTCTACCTGCCCGACGCCCTGCTGCCGAAGGGCGAGGCGCTCTTCGCCGCCAGTTGTGCGAGCTGCCACGGCCCGACGGCCGCGGGTACGGCGAAGGCCCCCGATCTCCAGGGCCTGGGGTCGGGCACCGTGGACTTCTGGGTGGGCACCGGCCGGATGCCGCTCCGCGTCTCCAGTGAGCAGGCCACCCGCAAGCCGCCGCTGTTCAACCGGTCCCAGACGCTGGCCATCGCCGCCTACGTCGAGTCCCTGGCCCCGGACCAGCCGGGTTCCACCACCGTCCCCAAGGTCAACCTCTACGGGGCCAGCATCTCGAACGGGGCCGAACTGTTCACCCTCAACTGCGCCGCCTGCCACACCATCACCGGGGCCGGTGACGAGCTGGCCTACGGGGCCTACGCCCCCAGCCTCCACCTGGCCACGGTGCAGCAGATCGTCGAGGCCATCCGCTCCGGGCCGGGCAACATGCCCCACTTCGGCCCGGGGAACATCACCGACGTCCAGGCCCGGGACATCGCCGCCTACGTCCACGGCTACATCCAGCACCCCGTGGACCGCGGCGGCTACGGCCTCGGCGGCATCGGCCCGGTGGGCGAGGGCTTCGTCGGCCTGCTGCTCGGGGTCGGGGCGTTGATGCTCGTCTGCTTCTGGATCGGAGACCGCACGTGAGCGCCAAGTCACGGGGGAAGGACGCGCCGCCCGCCGTCCCCGCCGACGACCCCCACCTGCAGCCCTACGCCAAGCACCCCGACCGGGCCCAGCTGGTGGCCGCCCTGGCCATGGTGGTCGGCATGATCGGCTTCGTCGGGTTCGGCATCGCCTACTGGGTGGGCGACCAGGTCCAGTGGGAGGCGGCCCTCCTGGGCATCGGCATGCTGGGCCTGGGCTTCGGCGTCACGGCCTGGGGGAAGTACCTCATGCCCCGCGGCCCCTTCGTCGAGGAGCGTCACGACTTCCACTCCACCGAGCCCGAGCGCGACGCCATGTCGGCGGCCGTGGTCGAGCGGGGCGGCATGGTGGTCAAGCGCCGGAAGGTCCTGGGCGGTCTGTTCGCCCTCGGTTCCACCGTCATGGCCGTCGTGCTGGCCTTCCCCCTCATCCGTTCCCTCGGGCCCAAGCCGGGCACGGGCCTGGCCACCACCAACTGGCGGAAGGGCTCACGCGTCGTCACCGTGGACGGGCGCCCGGTCAGCGTCTACGACCTCGAGGTCGGCGGCGTGCTCACCGTCTTCCCCGAGGGGTACGAGGGGATCTCGAACGACCAGGTGATCCTCATCCGGCTGCAGGGCGGTGACCAGCCCGTCACCCTCACGACACCCGGGCGCACCGACTGGACGGTCTACGGCTACGTGGCGTACTCGAAGATGTGCACCCACCTCGGCTGCCCGGTCGGCCTCTACCAGGAGCAGCTCCACAAACTGGTCTGCCCCTGCCACCAGTCGATCTTCGACGTGACAGCCGGGGCCATCCCCGACTTCGGCCCGGCCCCCCGACCCCTGCCCCAGCTGCCCCTGGCCGTCGACGCCACCGGGTACCTGCGGTCGCAGGGCGGCTTCAACCAACCGGTCGGACCGGGCTACTGGGAGCGTCCATGATCGACAAGTCACTCCGCTGGGTCGACGACCGCCTGGGCGTGGCCAAGGGCGGCCGCACGTTCCTCGACAAGATCTTCCCCGACCACTGGTCGTTCATGCTGGGCGAGATCGCCCTGTACTCGTTCGTCGTCCTGCTGGGCACGGGGATCTTCCTCAGCCTCTACTACGTTCCCTCGGCCCACGAGGTCATCTACAACGGTTCCTACCTGCCGCTGCGGGGCACCAAGGTGTCGGAGGCCTACGCCTCGTCGGTGGGGCTCTCCTTCGACGTGAAGTCGGGGCTGCTGATGCGCCAGGCCCACCACTGGGCCGCCGACATCTTCCTCGGCTCGATCGCCGTGCACATGGCCCGGGTGTTCTTCACCGGGGCCTTCCGCAAGCCGCGCGAGTTCAACTGGATCGTCGGCTCCACCCTCCTCCTGCTGGGCATCGTCAACGGGTTCCTCGGCTACTCGTTGCCCGACGACCTGGTCTCGGGTACCGGCATCCGGATCGCCTACTCCATCATGGAGTCGATCCCCCTGGTCGGTTCCTACCTGGGCTCGTTCGTCTTCGGCGGCGACTACCCGGGCAACGGGATCATCATCCCGCGCTTCTTCCTGTTGCACATCCTGATCGTGCCCCTGCTCATCCTGGGGCTGCTGGGGGCCCACCTGGGCCTGCTGGTCAAGCAGAAGCACACGCAGTTCAAGGGGGAGGGCCGGACCGAGCACAACGTGGTCGGCTCGCCGATGTTCCCGAACTTCATGGCCAAGACGACGGGGTTCCTGTTCATCACGGCCGGTGCCATCTTCCTCCTCGGCGGGTTCGCCCAGATCAACCCCATCTGGCAGTTCGGCCAGTACGAGCCCTACCAGATCTCCTATGCCGTGCAGCCCGACTGGTACATGGGCTGGCTCGACGGGGCGCTCCGCATCATGCCGAGCTGGGAGTGGGTGGGCTGGGGCCACACCTGGCCGCTGGAGGTCTTCCTGCCGGCCGTCCTCTTCCCGGGGATCATCTTCAACCTCATCTTCGCCTGGCCCTTCCTCGAGGCCTGGAGGACCAAGGACTACGGCTACCACAACCTGCTGGACCGCCCCCGCGACCGTCCCAAGCGCACGGCCGCCGGTGCCGCGGTACTGACGCTCCTCTTCACCCTGTTCTGCGCGTCGTCGACCGACGTGTTGGCCAATTTCTTCCAGATCAAGCTCCAGACGGTCCTCTGGTTCTTCCGGATCGTGGTCATCCTCTTCCCCATGATCGCCTACTACCTGGCCTTCCGGATCTGCCACGAGATGCTCGAGGCCGAGGCCGGCGGTGCCGGACCGGGCGGGCGGATCGGCAAGCGGAAGCGGGCGCTGGTGGTCACCCGCTCGGAGTCGGGCGAGTTCGCCACGCATCCCTCCGAGCCGCGACCCGGCGACGGGACCGAGGAGCTGGAGCCCATCCCGGTACCGACCTTCATCGACCTGACCCCGGCCGATCTGGCCACCGGGGAGGGCGTGCGCCGGGTACTGCGCTGAGCGCCCCGGTGCGCTCGGGTGACGGCCGACGTACCCGGTCCCGCCACCAACGGCCTCCCGGTACGGTGTGGTCGTGGGAGTGGCCGACGATCTCGGGTACGGGTACGCAACCCCCAACGCCGTCCAGCGGGCCGCGCAGTCCTTCGGCTCCACCCGACCGGGGGCGTGGATCTTCTCCAAGAGCCTGGCCCGTGCCGACCGGTTGATCGACCGGCTGACCGGCGGGCGGACGAGCTCGCCGGAACTGCTGGCCGGACTGCCCGTGCTGCAGGTGACCATGACCGGACGGAAGTCCGGGTTGCCACGGACCACGCCCCTCATCGCCGTTCCGCTGCGGGACACCCTGGCCCTGCTCGGTACCAACTTCGGGCAACCGCACACCCCGGCCTGGGTCTACAACCTCGAGGCCGATCCCCACGTGCGCGTCAGCTACCGGGGGGTCACCCGCGACCTCGTGGTGCGGCCGCCGTCCGACGAGGAGGCCCAGGAGATCTGGGCGGCGTCGCGAACGCTGTACGGCGGCTACGAGAAGTACCGGGAGCGGATCAGCGGACGGGCGATCAGGCTCTTCGTGCTCGAGGCCGCCTGACCGTCCCCGCCGGGCCCGGCCGACGACGACCGGGAGGCGGGTCGCCACCGACGAGGGCGTGGTCTGTCGCCCGGGACCCTCGACGCCCGGAGGGCGGCGGCGGGCGGGCCCGTGTCCCCCGGTACCTCGCCGGTCGTGCCCGACCCCGGAGCGGGGACCGGGATCGTCACCGGGGCCCGGAGCCTCCGGTACGGCGCCCGGTCGGTCGCCGTCGAGCGGTCCCGGGGCCTGCGGACCGGGGTGGCCCCAACGGTCGTGCGGGCGTCTCGGAGATGAGCGGGGTGCAGCGCCGGCGACGGCGGGAAGCCGGTGCGTGACGGACCGGAGGGTGCCCCGCCCATCCGGCGGCAGGAGACAGGCGAGACGCATACTGTCGACATGATCATCCGCATCGAAGCGCACGACCTACCCGGCCGGTCGTGCGGGCCGTCACCCGAGCGTCCCGGTGGCCACCACGGGATCGAGGTGGGTGTCCAGCGGAAGAACAGACCGGGTGAGCTGATGGGTCAGGTGAGCGCCGACGTGCAGTCGGTCGTCTGGGAGCTGGAGGCGACCCCCGTGGCTTCAGGGGCCGCCGACTACCGGGGTCCCTATCTTTCAGGTCCGCCCGGGGGCCGATTCATCTATCTGTCGTGGGGCATCGTCGACGAGCCGGGAAGCTTTCAGATGTTCAGGCGGGCCAAGCTCATGTTCGACGGCATCCCTGCCGGCGTGATGGCGGCAGCTCGGCGATCGGGGGTGCTCGTCGGCCGGTTGGGACTCACCGACCCGACGGGACATCCGATCTGCGCAGCCGTGCGGCCACCGTTGATCGAGTGGACGGCCGCTTCCGCATGAGTGCGGCCAAGCCGGCGTTCTCCGTGTGGTCCGTGTCGACCCGGGACCGCCGTGACCTTGGCGACCGGCCCGTCGGAGACATCGGCCCACTCGGTCCGACCGGCCGTACCGGCGTGATCCGGTTGGCGGAGGGGCACCGGCAGAATGCGGACCCGGATCGGACGCAGGCGCAGGCCGCACACGCCGACTCCGTTGTGGCGCCGTCCCCGGGCTCAGCCCACCGGGCCCCGGTGGAGGCTCAGACCGCTCCGCCCCGGCGGCTCTCCACCGTGCCGCCGATGGCCGCCGTGACGATCAGCACGGCGGCGATGGGGGCCAGCCAGAGGCCGAAGACGAAGGTCAGTGCGGCGGCGAACGCCCCCATGCCGAGCACGAAGGGCCAGATGCTCGAACCGGGGAACGACTCGATGGTGCCGGCGTTGTCCTCGATGGTCGCGTCCTCGTCGTCCTCGGGACGGGGCTTCATGTGGTGCGACCACCACAGGTAGTACGAGCCGGGGAGGAGTCCGAGCCCCACGGCACCGACGAGCATGGCCACGCCGGCCGGCTCGTGGGCGAGGAAGAAGTAGGAGACGGCGAGTGCGGCGAAGACGACGCCGAGCCCTACCAGGAAGCGGGCTTCGATCTTCATGCGTCGACCTCCACGGGCGCCTTCTCGGATCTGGCGGCGGCGCTGGCGCCGTCCGACTTCTTGTGGATGAGGGTGCGGGCCTCGGGATGGTTGTAGTCCCACGTCGGCCGTTCGGAGCGGATGGGCGGCAGGTGGGTGAAGTTGTGGTGCGGCGGTGGCGAGGAGGTGAACCACTCGAGGGCGTGGCCGTCCCACGGGTTGTCGCCGGCCGCCACCGGCTTGCGCCACGAGACCACCAGGTTCACGAGGAAGAAGAGGAACGAGAACCCGATGATGAAGGCCCCGGCGGTGGAGAGGTCGTTCAGTCCCTGCCACCCGGGGGCGGTGGAGTACTCGGCGATGCGGCGGGGCATCCCCTGGAGGCCCAGGAGGTACTGCGGCATGAAGGTCAGCCAGAACCCGATGAACAGGAACCAGAAGTGGGCCTTGCCCAGCCCCTCCCGCAGCATGCGCCCGAACATCTTGGGATACCAGAAGTAGAACCCGGCGAAGCCGGCGAACACCGTGGTCCCGATGAGGACCTGGTGGAAGTGGGCCACCACGAAGTAGGTGTCGTGGACCTGGAAGTCAACCGGCGGGGAGGCCAGCAGCACCCCGGTCACACCTCCCATGAGGAAGGCGAACAGGAAGCCCACAGAGAAGAGCATGGGCGTCTTGAAGCTGATCTGGCCCCGCCACATGGTGCCGATCCAGTTGAAGAACTTGATGCCGGTGGGCACGGCGATCAGGTAGGACAGCAGGGAGAAGAAGGGCAGGAGGACCACGCCGGTGGTGAACATGTGGTGGGCCCACACACCGGTGGACAGGGCGGCGATGGCCATGGTGGCGAAGACCATGCCCCGGTAGCCGAACAGCGGCTTCCGGGAGAACACCGGGATGATGTCGGTCACGATCCCGAAGAAGGGCAGGGCCAGGATGTACACCTCCGGGTGCCCGAAGAACCAGAAGAGGTGCTGCCAGAGCACCGGTGACCCGCCGCCCTGCACCGAGAAGATGTGCGTCCCGAAGTGCCGGTCGCAGAACAGCATGACCACGGCGGCGAAGAGCACGGGGAAGGCGATCAGGATCAGGATGCCGGTGACCAGCATGTTCCACGTGAAGATGGGCATGCGGAACATGGTCATGCCCGGGGCCCGCAGGTAGAAGATGGTCCCCACCAGGTTGACGCCGGTGAAGATGGCCGAGAACCCGGTGAGCCCCAGGGAGATGAGCCAGAGGTCGGGACCGGCGCCGGGGGAGTTCGTGGCGTTGGAGAGGGGTGCGTAGGCCACCCAGGCGAAGCTGGCCGCACCACCGGCCACGAAGAAGCCGGAGATCATGGTGATCGAGCCGCTCAGGTACAGCCAGTAGGAGAGGGCGTTCAGGCGGGGGTACGCCATGTCCGGCGCACCGATCTGGATCGGCACGATGTAGTTGGCCAGGCCGCCGAAGGCGAAGGGCCCGGCGAACAGGTACAGCATGAGGCTGCCGTGCATGGTGAACAGCTCGTTGTACGTCTGGAAGGAGAGCAGCGAGCTGTCGGGCTGGGCCAGTTGGGCCCGGATGAAGAGGGCCATGACCCCGGCCATGAAGAAGATCACCAGCGAGGTGATCATGTAGCTCTTGCCGATGACCTTGTGGTCCGTCGAGGTCAACCACTTGAGCCAGCCCGACGGGCCTTCGTGGTGGGCGTGCTCGTGCTCGACCTCCTCGATCCCGGCCGGGCCCCGGGGGCCTTCGGGCGTCAGTTCGTCAGGACGTTCGATGAGGGTCGTCATGAGGAGGCCTTTACGGTCGGGAGCGTGGGAGTCGGGGGTGTGGCCGAGGCGGGTGACGTCTTGGTCCCCGGGGGCGGGGTGGTCTCGGCGTTCGACCCGTTGAAGAGCGACGCCTTCTGCTGCGTGGCCACCCAGGCGTTGAAGGCCGCGGGGGTGTCCGACTTCACGCTGAAGAGCATCTCCGAGTGGTAGAGGCCGCAGAATTGGGTGCACTGGCCGGGGAAGGTGCCGGTCCGGGTCAGGTTGAGGTCGAAGATGTTGACCACGCCGGGCAGGGCGTAGCGCGAGAAGTTGAAGTCGTGGACGTAGAAGCCGTGGATGACGTCGTCGGAGGTCAGGGTGATCTGGACCGTCTCCCCCTCGGGCAGCACCATCTGGGGACCGTGCCCGCCCGGTCCGTTGAGGGTCTCGCCGGTGACCTGGATCCCCAGGTTCGGGTACTTGAAGGTCCAGCCCCACTGGAAGGCCTCGACGTCGACGTTGACCACCGGGGTCCCCGTCGACGTGACCGTGGCGTTGACCGGGGCGGTGGCGTCCACGCTGTTCTCGGTGATCACGGTGAACACGAACAGCCCGGCCACGATGAGGATGGGCACCACCGTGTAGATGATCTCGAGTACGACGTGCTCGTGGAACTGCTTGGGCATGGCGTCGGACCGCTTGCGGTAGCGGAACACTGTGTAGATGATCAGGATCCCCACCGCGCCGCCCACGATGACCCCGACGGTCATCATCCCCGAGTACAGCTTGAAGGTGTCGTTGCCCTGCTTGGTCACCCCGGTGGGCGCACCGTAGGTCGGGTACCAGTTGCACCCGGCCAGCAGCAGCGATCCGACGGCTACGGCCAGGGCCGTGCGACGGCGGGACGGCCGGCGGACCGCGGCGTCACGGGTGGTCGCAGAGGTGTCGGTCACCGTCCGGGGTCCCGGGGTCCCCGGGTGCCGCGACGGATCGGCAGAACCGGTCGAAGTGGCGTTCACGGCGATGACACTAGCGGGGGTTGGCGCGCAATTAGAAGTTGAGCCATCGGTACGCCGGCGACGGATGAACCCCCAGGTCACAGGGTCGCAATTCGGACCCCCTCAGTGGGCGTGCGGCGAGGGGGCCGGTGGACGTGGTCCGGACTCCCGGGCCGCCCAGGCGAAGACCCCGGTGGCCATGGTGGACGTGGCCAATTCGGACCGCCGGGAGAAGACGGCGCGGCGGGTCTCCCGGATGGCCGGATCGTCCGGCGCGGCCAGCCAGGCCAGCTCGGACAGGTGGCCGGCCAGGCGCAGCAGGGCGTCGGTGTCGGCACCGCCGGCGCCCGACCGGTCGAGCAGTTCGAGGGCCCGGTCGGCCAGGGTGCCCGCCCCCCCGGCCAGCTCGGCCAGCTCCGCGGCCAGGGCCACCTCGCGGGCCGGCTTCAGGCTGGCCGGGTTCCCGTCCCACCAGCCGCCGTACTGCCGCCAGATGGTGTGCACGATGAACTCCGGCTCGTCGTAGACCGGCCGGAGGTACGGACGCTCGAGGAGCTCGGGCGGCGGGGTCACGGTGTGGACGGCCTCGTCCAGGCGGGCACCGGCGTTCATCAGGGCCACGGTCTGGTCGACCAGTGACTCCAGCAGCACGGCGGTGTCGGTCAGGGCCTGGCGGACGCGGTCGGCCCCGACCACGGGGAACCCGTGCCCGGGGAGCAGTACCTCCGGGCCGCCTCCGGGGCGGTCGAACAGCCGGAGCATCTCCCGGAGGGCGTCGGCCCACTCGCGGGGGTAGCGCTGGACCTTCTGGGGATTGCCGGCGTTGGGCGACGCCCAGATGAAGAGATCGCCGCAGCAGAGCACCCGCCGGTCGGGGAACCAGGTCCAGGTGTGGTCGTCGGTCTCGCCCCGGGCGTGGTGGAGCTCCACCGGTCGGCCGCCCACCGTGAGGTCGAGGTGGTCCCGGTAGGTCTCGTCCGGGTAGCGGTACTCGGTGGGCCACACCAGGTTGTCGATGCCGAACTGGCGCCGGTTGATGATCTGGTTGTAGCCCGCCGTGGCGATGTACCGGTCGAACCGGGGCGGCAGGGCCTCGTGGGCCACCACCCGGGGGGGCTCCCAGCCCTGTCCGGCCGACTCGTCCTCCCACACCGGCACGCCGAAGACGTGGTCGATGTGGCCGTGCGAGTAGACGGCCGTGTGGAGCCGGCTGGACGACCAGGTCCGCAGCGTCCGGTGGATGGTCCCGGCCATCAGCGCGCTGCCGGTGTCCACCAGCACGAGACCGTCGTCGGTGTCGACGGCCGAGACGTTGGCGAACGACGGGGTGAAGGCCACGCCGTCGGCCACCTCGGCCAGTCCGCCCCACGTGGTGATGGGGTGGAGGTCGTCGACCGAGTCGGCGCCCGTCCACAGCCGGTCGGCCACGTCCAGCACATCACGTTCCTCGTCCATGGCACCGTCCTCCCCCCCGGCAATCTACCGCCGTGACGCCGGCCGGGACGGAGGCGTTCAGGACCCGTCCGGCGGGGGCCCGTCACGGTCGGTCAGGCGGCCCACCAGGCGACCGGCCGACCGGATCGTCCGCTTGGCCTGGGCCTCGACCGCCGGGCGGTGGCGGTCGATCTCCCGGGACGCCGCGCCGGCCGCGCCGGCCACCTTCCGGCCCAGGGCCCGGGCCCCGGGCACGGCGGACGGTCCGTCCTCCGTCGGCCCGCCGGAGCCGGCCGGGCCCACGGTGGCCGTGGCGTCGATGACCGTGACCCGGGTGGGTGGGCCCGGGGGGTCCGCCCGGTGCGGAGGGGGTGGCACGGGCTCCGGTTCGGGCCCGGGCCCGACGGTGTCGGACGGTGGGCCGGCCCGGGTGGGGGACGGGGCCGTGCGGGTGAGCGTGGCCAGGCGGAACAGCCCGGCGGCGACGAACACGATGACGATGATCCCCGAGACGTCGGGTCTCCAGGCCGGGACCAGCGGGGCCAGGGCCATGGCCCCGCACAGCACGGGGACCACCACCACGTGGACCCGTCGGGGGAGGAGGTGGACGATGCCGACCGGTCCCTTCGACACCACGCACACCAGGGCCAGCGCCCCGGCCGCCACGTTCAGGAGCCCGCTGTTGGCGACGTGGAGGGACAGGTCGACCAGGGCCACCGCCACGGCCAGCTCGGACACCTGGAGGACCCAGAACGGGATGAACCGCCGGTCGGTCCGGGTCCGGCTCACGGCACCCGGGTCGCGGCGACCGGGGTCGGTCGGGTCACTCCGTGGACGTGGACGAGCCGTCGGACGTGGGCTCGATGGCCTTCACGGGCTTGGCCGCACCCTTGGGGTCGTCGTCGTCCCGGGCCCCCTCGTCGAGCCCCTTCTTGAATTCCTTCTGGGCGGAACCGAGCGATCGGGCCAGCTTGGGGATCTGCGTGCTGCCGAAGAGGACGAGCACGACCACGACCAGGACGATGATCCCGTCGACGCCGAAAATGTCGGCGAGTAGGCCGAAGTTCACAGTGGTCTCCTTCTATCGAGTTCCATCCACAGGTTAGACCTGTGGGCCTGCACCTGGTAGTCCGTAGCCGACGGCCGTTCCGATGACGGTCGGGGGCGTGACGGACCTCCTCCCCGGGAACGGCTCAGCCGGCCAGGAGGACCCCCAGGCACAGGGCGGCGACCGAGGCCAGGGCACCGACCGCCCCCCACACGGCGGTGGCGGCCTTCGAGGTGGCCCGCTGGTGGAGGAGGACGGCGACGCCGGCCAGCACCACCACGGCGATCTTGACCATGAGCACGACCTTCCATGCCGCCGTGGCGCCGGACAGCGGATTGGCGGCGATGTTCCAGAACCCGGTGAGGACGAGGACCCCGTAGGCCGGCCACAGCAGGAGCGAGAGGGCCCGGGCCACCTTCTTCGGGGCGTCCTCGCCGAGTCCACGGATGGTCGGCAGCAGGCCGACCATGGTGAACTGACCACCGACCCAGATCGTGGCGGCCAGCACGTGGAGCGACAACCGGACGGCGTCGAGGGCCGAGGCCAGGGACGGGCCGGACGAGGTCACCACGGTCACCGGTCGGTCCCCTACTTCCCGGTCCAGTTGGGGGCACGCTTCTCGGCGAAGGCCGCCGGCCCCTCCATGGCGTCGGCCGACGAGAAGACCTCGCCCACGGCGGCGTTGTTGATCTCCCAGCCCTGGGCGTCGGGCACCTCGCCGGCCTGCTTCATCACCCGCTTGGAGGCCCGGACGGCCAGCGGGGCGTTCTCGGCGATGCGCCCGGCCAGGGCCAGGGCCTCGTCGAGCAACCGGTCGGCCGGCACCACCCGGTTGACCAGGCCGAGCGCCAGGGCCCGGTGGGCGTCGATCGGGTCCCCGGTGAGGGCCAGCTCCAGGGCGATGGTGGGCGGGATGCGCTTGGGCAGACGGATCAGCCCGCCGGCCCCGGCCATGAGGCCGCGCTTCACCTCGGGGATCCCGAAGGTGGCCGTGTCGATGGTCACCACCAGATCGCACGACAGCATGATCTCGAACCCACCGGCCAGGGCCGGGCCGTTGACGGCGGCGATGACGGGCTTGGCGAAGTCGCGTTGGGCGATCCCGGCGAAGCCGCCCTTGGCCCCCATGATGTCGCCGGCCTCGCCGGCGAGGAAGGCCTTCAGGTCCATGCCCGCACTGAAGGCCTTGTCGCCCGAACCCGTGAGGATGACCACCCAGCAGTCGTCGTCGGACTCCAGCTCGTCCAGGGCCTGGGCGATCCCCCGGGACACGGCGCCGTTGATGGCGTTGCGGGCCTCGGGCCGGTTGATGGTCAGGATCTCGATGTGACCCCGTCGTTCCCGTAGCAGTTCGTCGGACATGGTCGCCCCTCCGGTCGGTCGTTCAGTCGCCGCGGAGACGGTAGCGCGGGGGGCTGCCCTCCACCGACACCACGGTCCCCACCACCGAGGGGACGTCGCGGCTGCCGAGCTCGGCCGTCGTGGTGTCGTCGGCCGCCGACGCCGCGACCCGTCGGCCGTCGGGGAGGTCGGCCAGCAGCGGCGCCGCCGTGGCCGTACCGTCGGCGTCGCGGAGCACGGTGACCGCCACCACGGTGGCCGGCACCGGTCCGTCCACCTCGAGGGCGGTGGTGCGGGCCGACCCGTCGATGGTGGCCTGGGCCGCGGACGTGTCGCCCCGCCGGAAGCCGCCGGGGGGCGGGGTGGTGCCGTAGAGGCCCAGGGCGTGCTTGGTGACGAACCAGCCCAGGCCGTTGGCCAGGCCGAGCCGGGGGGTGTCGCCGCCGCCCGACCGGCGCAGGCGGTCGGTGACCTCGGCGATGGCGTGGGTGGTGTAGTTGTTGCCGGGTCCCCCGAAGTACGGCAGCCCGCCGGTCACGGTGAGGCCCCGGTGGTCGTCGAGGGCGATGCCCAGGGCCTCGGCGGCCAGAGCCACGGCCGAGGGGAAGCACGAGTAGAGGTCGAGCACGTCGACGTCGTCGATGGTGACCGCCCGCCCGCCCGATGCCTGCGTGGCCGCCCCGAACAGGGCCTGTCCGGCGGCGGCCAGGCCCGGTGACCGGCCCGGGTCGGGACGCTCGGCCGGGAAGCGCACGTCCGTGGCCTCGGCGCCGCTCCAGACGAACACCGCCCGGTCGGCCACACCGGCGGCCCGGGCGGCGGCCAGGGAGCAGACCACCAGGGCCCCGCCCTGGTCGGAGCCGAGGAACGCGGTCATCAGCTTGGTGTAGGGCTCGGCCACGATGCGGTTGGTCGGGGACGGCGTGGCCACGTCGGTCGCCGACCGGGCCACGGGGAACCAGGCCATCGGGTTGGCCGCGGCCACCTCGGTGAACGGGGCCAGCAGACCCCCGAGGAACTCGCGTTGTCCGGCGTCCGTCCGACCGGCCCGGGCGGCCAGCACGCTCTCGAACAGCGGATAGATCTGGAGCGGGACGAGCAGACCGGCCCCGCTCTCGGCCGGACCGAGCCCGGGCCGGTCGTCGCCGACCACCGGGTCCGGTGGCAGGTCGGTCACCAGCTCGGCCCGGGGCAGGCCCGCGGTCCGGCGGGCCCGGGACGACCGGATGGCCTCGGCACCGGCGATCACCGTGACCGACAGATGGCCGGCGGCGATGTCGGAGGCCGCCCGGTTGACCAGCCACTGGGGCGAGTTCCCCCCGACGGTCGTGACCTCGCAGACCGTCGACGCCGTGCCGAGGTCCAGCCGTCGGGCCAGCTCGGTGGCCGGTGACGGGCCCGTCCTGGTCATCACGTCGACCACGGAGACCCGCTCCACCCGTCGGCGCAGGCCCGGCACCTGCCCCACGGCCACCCCGGCGGCCCGGGCCATGAGGTCCACCGGGGTGACCGGTTCGTCCCGTTCGATGGACTGGCCCGAGGCCACGACCACCGGGACCCGGTCGTCGCCGGGTCCGGCGGTGCTCACGCCCGGCCCTCCCCGGTGCGGGTGGTGGTCACCGGGGCGTGCTGGTCGACCGACATCGGTGGGACGGTAGCAGGATGCCCGCCGGCCGTCCCCGGCGGCGGGTCCCGCGTGCGGCCCCCAGCACGGCACCGTCCGGACCTGGGAAGCTGGCGGGATGCCAACCGATGATCGTGCGGAGACGGGCGCGGCGACCGCCGCGGCGGACGGGTCCGGGGGGATCCTCCCGGACGGGTTCCTGTTCGGCGTGGCCACTGCCGGGTACCAGGTCGAGGGCGGGTTCAACGGACCCGGCGAGCCGGCGAACAACTGGTTCGACTGGGAGCGCTGCGGACGGGTCGAGCCCTCGGGCAACGGTGTCGGTTTCTGGGACCGTCCCGAGGAGTCGCTCGACCGGGCCGCCGCCCTGGGGTGCAACAGCTTCCGGCTGGGCGTGGAGTGGGCCCGGGTGGAGCGCAGCGAGGGGGTGTTCGACGCCGCCGCCCTGTCGCGCTACGGGGAGATCGTCGACGGCTGCCGGGAGCGGGGGATGGAGCCCCTGGTCACCCTGCACCACTTCACCCACCCGGGCTGGCTGGGCGAGGAATTCTGGCTGCGGGCGGACTCGTCCGAGCGGTACCTGACCTGGGTCCGCCGGGCCCTCGAGGAGCTCGCCCCCCGCGTCCGGCTGTGGGTCACCCTCAACGAGATCAACGTCCTGGCCATGGACAGCTGGCTCCTCGGGGTCTTCCCCCCGGGCCGCCGCCTGGCCCTGTCCGACGCCGCCGTGGCGGTGGACAACCTCCTCACCGCGCATGTCCTGGCCTACGAGGCCATCCACCAGGCCCGGCCCGACGCCGTGGTCACCACCAACAACGCCTGCGTCAGCATCTACGAGCTCGACCGCCTGCTCACCGACCTGCTGGCGGCCCGCAGCCTGGGCGTCGACCGTCGCGACCTCGACGGGTGGATCGACGGACGACGGGCCGACCACTACCGGCGCCTGCCGGCCCCCGGCCCGGGCGAGCGGGCCCTTCGCCGGTACGCCGCGGCCACCAGCGCCTACGGCCGGGGCGCGGTGGCTGCCGACCGGTCGGCCACCGGTCCGTCGACCGGTGCCCGGCGGGGGCTCCGGTCCCGTTCCCCCCGGCGGGTCGTCGACGCCGTCTACGGCAGCCCGTCCGAGTCCACGCTCGACGCCGTGGGCTTCGACTACTACGACCCGGGGGCCGCCGGTCATCTCCGGGTCCCCGGCCACCGGTCGGCCGGCGGCCGGCGATGGGACCCGGGCCGGGCCCTCTGGGACGACCACGTCGACCCGGCCGGACTGACCCGGTGGATCAGTGCCCAGGCGGACCTCACGCCGGGCCCGCCACTGTGGGTGGTGGAGAACGGGCTGTGCAACCGTGTCCGTCATGGGCACGCCTACCGGCGTCTCGACGGATGGGACCGGCCCCGGTACCTGCGGGAGAACCTGGGGGCCGCGGTCGACGCCATCGACGCCGGCCTGCCGGTGACCGGGTACTGGCACTGGTCGCTGGTCGACAACTACGAGTGGGGGTCCTACGAACCGAGGTTCGGGCTCCACGGCGTGGACCGCCACCGGGGCGACCGGGGGTTCCGATGGCTGGAGACCGACGCCCTGGGCGACGACGCCGCGGGCGCCTACCGGTCGATCATCGCCGGGCTGCGGGCCGGTGACCGTTCGGTGCTGCGGCCACCGGCGGGGGACCGGTAGCCGGCTCCGTCCGACGACGGCGCGCCGAACCGGGGTGACGGGCGGGGGTGACGGGCGGCTCCGGCGTCGTTCCCACCCGTCCCGGTGCTGCATGGGCGGACGTCGCTGCACTATCGTTCCGCCAATCGACGTTCGTCGGCCCGCCGTGTGACGGCGTCCGGCGGGCCGGGGGATTGAGGTGCACGGGATCGCGAGGGCGTCCCCGTGCCGGTTGTTGGAGGGGGAGACGTTGGACAGTGTGGGCTTCACGGGGGCGACCGGCAACCCCCTGCCGTGGTACCGCCAGGCACTGAGCGGCGCCATCATCCGACGCAACTTCCTGGCGTTCGGAGCGATGGCCGTCCTCATCGTCGTCCTGTTGGCCGTACCGGAGATCGACACCGCCACGTCGGTCCCCGCCGGCACGGGGATCCACTACCTGGCCGGCCAGACACCCATGAACGCCCCGTACAGCTCCGGCACCACGGTGGGCGGGGTGAAGTGCGGCCCGGGCGTCCGACAGGTGCCCTGGTCGAGCTACGCCCCCCCGTGCCAGCCGGCCTGGCACGGGAACAACGGCGGGGCCACCTCCCCGGGGGTCACGGCAACCACGATCACCCTGTCGTACCGTGAGGCCGCCACCTCGCTCCTGCCTCTGCTGTACTCGGTGATCCCCGCCTCGGTGGTCGGCACCAACACCCAGGTCATCCAGACGCTCCAGTCCTACATCAACATCTTCAACAAGACCTTCGAGCTCTACGGCCGTCAGGTGAAGCTGGCCCCCTACGAGGGCCAGGGGAACTTCATCGACGAGGACACCGGCTCCGGGGCGGCCCAGGCCCAGGCCGACGCCGTCAACGTGGCGACCTCGATCAAGGCCTTCGCCGACATGTCCCTCATCGACTCGAGCGTGGTGTACACCGACGACCTGCAGGCCCAGAAGGTCATCGCCTTCGGCCTGTACCTCGAGAGCCGCCAGTGGTACGAGGCCGGCTCCCCCTACCAGTACACGCCGGGCCCGAACTGCTCGAAGTCGGCCTACGCCATCGGTGCGCTGTTCGGCAAGCAGCTGAAGGGTGAGGACGCCATCTACGCCGAAGGTGCGCTGAAAGGTGAGCCGAGGAAGATCGGCATCTTCTACACCAACACCCCGACGGCCACCCAGTGCGCCCAGGAGATCGAGCAGTCCCTCGCCTCCTACGGGGTCCAGACGGCGGCCTCGGCCGCCCTCACCTTCGACCTGTCGGACCTCCCCTCGGAGTCGGCCACGGCCATCGCCACCATGAAGAAGGCCGGGGTGACGACCATCATCTGCTCCAGCTGCGACCCGGTCTCGCCCGACTACTACTTCGCCGCCGCCGATAGTGCCGACTACCACCCCGAGTGGTTCCTGCAGTCGGTGTTCGCCTCGGGAGCCACCAACGACGAGAAGTTCATCCGACTGTTCCCCGGCCACCAGAGCTCCCAGATCATCACCATCGGCGCGGCCCCGCAGCTGGCGTCCCAGGAGGAGGCCGTCCGGGCCTACAACCTGGGGAACACCGATCCCAACGCCAAGATCATCCCGCTCTACGGCTTCGTCTACGGCTCGATCATCCAGTTCTTCGACGCCCTGCAGTTGGCCGGGCCCAACCTCAATCCGCAGAACTTCCAGGCCGCCATGTCGGCCATCCCCAAGTCGCTGCCCGGCGGGTCCCTCGGCGGCTGGAGCGGGGCGGCCGGCCCCTACGATCCGGCCTCGAGCTTCCAGATCCTGAAGTGGAACCCGACGGGGCGGAGCGTGACCGACGGCAAGGTGGGGACCTACAACGTCTGCAACGGCGGCCAGGTGTACCCCTTCGCATCGGACATCACGTCGATGCCCTCGGAGGAACAGCTCGAGTGCGCACCGGTCGTCCCGACCACGACCACCACCACCACGTCGACGACCTCGGGGACGTCGGGGACGTCATCGTCATCCACGTCGTCCACCGCCTCCACCTCGACGACGTCGGGAAGCAAGGGTCCGGGGGCGAGCTGATGACCCTCACCTCGGACATCCGACGGAAGTCCCTCACCTGGGCTGCGGCGATCGTCGGTGTGGTGGCGCTGTACTTCATCGTCAACGCTCTCCACCCGATCGGTCCGGGCACAGTCCTGAAGGGCGTGGTGACCGGCGGCCTGTCGTCCCTGGTGGCCATGGGGCTGGTACTCATCTACCGGTCGGCCCGCATCATCAACTTCTCGCAGCAGGTGATCGGCGGTCTCGCCGCCACGGTCAGCGTCCTGGTCGTGCACTCCTGGGGCTTCCCCTACTGGGCGGCCGTGATCCTCGGTCTGGCGGTGGCCGTGGCGACCGGGTGGCTCGTCGACCTGGTGATCATCCAGCGCTTCGTCACGGCGCCCCGTCTCATCCTCACGGTGGCCACCATCGGCGTGTACCAGGTCCTCGGTTCGGCCGAGCTGGGCCTGCCCAACCTCTTCACGCTCCGGTCGAGCTCGAGCACCGAGTCGACCTCGTTGAGCTCGCCGCTCCATCTCACGTTCAATCTGAACCCGTACATCTTCACCGGCGACGACGTCGTGGCCCTGATCGTCGTGCCCATCGCCCTCATCGCCCTCTACTGGTTCTTCGTCCGCACCGACTACGGCGTGGCCATCCGGGGCGCGGCGGACTCCAACGAGCGGGCCATGCTGCTGGGCATCCCGGTCCGGAACCTGAGCCGCATCACCTGGATGGTGGCCGCCGGGCTCTCCGGCGTGGGGGCCATCCTCTCGGCGCCGGCGGGGATCGGCGGGTTCACCGTCGGCAGCCTGACCAGCCCGGCGACGCTTCTGCTCCCGTTGGCCGCCGCGGTGCTGGCCGGCATGGACTCGCTGCCCGAGACCGTCATGTGGTCGGTGATCCTGGGCGTGGTCAACGAGGTGGTCTTCACGGTCTGGCTGCAGTCGAGCTACCAGGACGTGGCCCAGTTCATCGTCATCATGCTCGGCCTCCTCTTCGTCCGGTCCCGGAGCAACCGGGCCGACGAGACGTCGCTCGGCGAGTTCGTCGCCGTGCGCGAGGTCTCGGCCATGCCCCGCCACCTGGCCGAGCTGCGCGAGGTCCAGATCGGAAAGATCGTCCTCGCCGCGGTGGTGCTGGCCGCCGCCGTCTTCGTCCCGCTGACCTTGACCGCCTCGCGTCAGCTGGACATGGCCAACATCGCCATCTACGCCATGATCGGCATCTCGATCGTGGTGCTCACCGGGTGGGCCGGCCAGATCAGCCTGGGGCAGTTCGCCTTCGTCGGGGTGGGCGGGGCGACGGCCGGGGCGCTGATCTACCACGTCCACCTGGAATTCTTCCTGGCCGTCCTGGCGGCGGCGGCCGTCGGTGCCGCCGTCGCCGTCCTCATCGGCATCCCCGCCTTGCGGATCCCCGGCCTGTACCTGGCGGTGGCCACCCTGGCCTTCGCCGTACCGGTGTCGTCGTACCTGCTGTCCTCCACGTTCTTCCCGTGGCTCAACCCGTCGGACATCACCCGGCCCATCGTGCTGAAGCGCTTCGATCTGAACTCCCAGGCCACCTTCTACGAGTTCTGTCTGATCGCCCTGGTCCTCACGATCATCGTCGTGCGGAACATGCGGCGGGGCCGCACGGGGCGGATGATCATCGGCGTCCGGGACAACGCCCGGGCCTCCTCGGCCTACGGCATCTCGCCGTTGCGGAGCAAGCTGGTGGCCTTCGTGATTTCGGGTGCCGTGGCCGGGGTGGCCGGCACCTTCTTCGTGCTCAGCCTCAACGGCATCAAGTCGGGGGGCCTGCAGCCGGACCTGTCGATCACCGTGTTCGTCATGGTGGTGATCGGCGGCATGGGGTCGATGACCGGCGCGGTGATCGGCGCCATCTACGTGGTGTCGGTGCAGAGCTTCCTGCCCTACAGCTGGCAGCTCCTGGCCACCGGGGCCGGGCTCCTGATCCTCCTCTGGCTGTTCCCCGACGGGTTGGGGGGCATCGTCTTCAGGATCCGCGACTGGCTCCTCTTCAAGCTCGAGGCCCGCAAGCTCCGGTCCTCCGCCGCCGAGGCCGAGAGCACGACCATCGAGTTCGGTGGGCGCAACGTGGAGCGCGGGTCCTCGAGCTCACGGGCCATGGAGGTCATCGCCACCGGGGCGGTGAACCCGTTGGCCCATACCGCGGCCCTCCGCCTGAACGCCCTCGAGGAGCTCGAGACGGAGGGGAAGTCGTCGACCCCGGAGGCGGCACCCAACGCCGGTCCGCCGGACAAGTCGAGCCCGGTCGTGTCGCTGGTCTCCATCGACGCCGGCTACAACCCCCGGGCCACGGTGCTCCACGAAGTGGCCGTGGGTATCGGACAGGGCGAGATCGTCGCCCTGCTGGGTACCAACGGCGCCGGCAAGACGACCGTGCTGCGGACGGTGGCCGGCCTGCTGTCCCCGGAGAAGGGCCTCATCTCGTTCGTCGGCAAGGACATCAACTCCATGAACCCGGCGGAGCGGGTGCGGGCCGGTCTGGTCACCGTGCTCGGTGGGCGGGGCATCTTCCCCTCGCTCAGCGTGGCCGAGAACCTCCGCCTGGCCACGTGGACGGCTCGTCGTCAGCTCAAGGACGAGGTGTTCGTCACCGCGGCCCAGAAGCGGGTACTGACGCTGTTCCCCGTCCTGGCGGAGCGGCAGAACCAGCGGGCCGGGCAGCTGTCGGGAGGCGAGCAGCAGATGCTGGCCCTGGCCCAGGCCCTGCTGTGCAAGCCCAAGCTGCTGATGATCGACGAGCTGTCGCTGGGGTTGGCACCCTCGGTGGTGACACAGCTCCTCGAGGTCATCCGGGCCCTGGCGGCCAGCGGGGTCACGGTGGTCATCGTCGAGCAGTCGGTCAACGTGGCGACGGCGATCTCCAGCCGCGCCGTCTTCATGGAGCGGGGTCGGGTCCGGTTCTCAGGGCAGACCCCGGACCTGGCCCAACAGCCGAAATTGCTGCGGTCGGTGTTCCTGCACGCGGCCAAGCGGGCCCGCAAACGGACGGACGAGTCGAAGGCCGGCGCCGTCGACGGACCGTTGGCGGCGCCGGCGCTGGGTGGCGGGTACAGCGTGGGGGAGGACCGGTCGCCGGCCGTCGCCGGCGGCCAGGGCCCGGGGGGCCGCCCTCCGGCCTACGAGGTCGTCGGTGTGAGCAAGCAGTTCGGCGGTGTGGCGGCGCTGGTCGACGTCAACCTCCACGTGCAGCAGGGCGAGATCCTCGGGATCATCGGATCGAACGGCGCCGGGAAGACGTCGCTGTTCGACGTGTGCTCCGGGTTCACCGTCCCGGACCGGGGCAAGGTCCTGATGAACGGGAAGGACATCACCTCGCTGTCGCCGGCCCGTCGGGCGGCCATCGGCGTCGGCCGGGTCTTCCAGGACGCCCGCCTCTTCCCCTCGCTGTCGGTCGAGGACTCCCTGGCCACCGCGCTCGAGCAGTCCGTCCCCGTGCGCGACCCCTTGGCCGAGGCACTGAACCTGGCGGCGGTCATCCATTCGGAGGAGCTCATCCGGCGTCGGGTCGACGAGCTGGTCATCGAGATGGGGCTGGAGCGCTTCCGCAACCGGTTCATCTCCGAGTTGTCGACCGGTACCCGCCGGGTGGTGGAGCTGGCCTGTGCCGTGGCCCACAAACCGTCGGTGCTGCTGCTCGACGAGCCGACGGCGGGTATCGCCCAACGGGAGAGCGAAGCGCTCGGCGAGCTCCTCCTCGGTCTGCGGGAGCAGACCGGTGCGGCCTTCATCGTGATCGAGCACGACGTTCCCCTGGTGTCGTCGATCGCCGACCGTCTGGTCTGCATGCACGTCGGTGAGGTGATCTCCGAGGGCGAGACCTCCGACGTGCTGACCGACCCCTTGGTGGTCACGGCCTACCTGGGTACCGACGACATCGCCTCCCGTCGCTCGGGATCGACCGGTAGCGGCCGGGGCGCGAGGTCCGCGGTGGTCACGGGAGACGGCGGGTCCGGGGGCGGGGTGGCCGTGGCGACGCTGGCGCCGCCCGACGACGCGGTGACCCTCCCCTCCGACGACGCCGGACCGCCGGACCGCCCGACTCGGCACAGCCGTCGCCGTCGCCGGTCACGTGACACGTCCGTGGCCGAGGCCACGATCGCCACACCCGAGACCATCGACGGGCCCGCGGAAGGGATCCCGGGCGGAGTATCGGCACCGGACGCCGGCGATCCGTCGTCGGTCGGGCCGCTCCCGGACATGCCCCCGCCACCGCCGGGTTCGGCTCAGGGATTCGACGGCGGTCCACCCCCGCCGCCTCCGGGGTTCGACGGCCCCTCCTCAGCACCTCCCCCTCCACCTCCGCCGCCTCCGCCGGGCTTCACGGCCGGCCCGACGCCGCCTCCTCCGCCGCCTGCCCCGGCCACCACCGGCCCGGCCGATCCTCCGCTGCCGCCCCCGCCGCCGGGGTTCACCGCCGGCCCGGCGTCGCCGCCCCCGCCCCCGGGCTTCACGGCCGGCCCGACGCCTCCTCCGCCGCCTGCCCCGGCCACCACCGGCCCGGCCGATCCTCCGCTGCCGCCCCCGCCGCCAGGGTTCACCGCCGGTCCGGCGTCGCCACCCCCGCCACCCCCGCCGCCTCCGGGCTTCACGGC
>Ga0302202_10000312_pt1 | contig 63135 bp, 55 predicted proteins | sample II_Bog_N3_3_FD_194579 | JGI IMG/M metagenome (GOLD analysis project Ga0302202, IMG submission 194579) | Peat permafrost microbial communities from Stordalen Mire near Abisko, Sweden - II_Bog_N3_3 | ecosystem: Environmental > Terrestrial > Soil > Wetlands > Peat | place: Sweden: Abisko... | reverse complement strand
CCCTGGTCGGCCAGATCGCCCACCTGCACCACGAACTTGACCTTCTGGGCGATGAACTGGCTGTTGAGCTGGGTGATGAGCCCCACCGCGCAGGTGTTGGGGTTCAGGCCGTCGTCGGCGGCGATCCACTGGGTGTCGCCCATCACCGCGAACTTCCAGGCGCTGGCGGTGGGCACGGCCGCGCCGGCGCCCAGCTGCGAACTCGTGCTGCTGCTGCCGCTGGAGGAGGTGCAGCCCATGGCCACCATGCCCATGGCCACGGCGCCGGCGCCGACCGCGGCGCGCTTGATGAACTCGCGCCGCTCCAGGTTCCGTTCGCCCAGGCCCCCCGGCGTGCCCATCGCACCATTTAGGATCATTTTTTCGTTTTTGTCGGCAGACATGGCTTTGCCTCCTGGCTGGGGGGGATTGGTTGGGCCGTAGCACATCGTCCATGTGCCGGCCGGGCTGGGGTGCGCGGGCTGAGGAAGACCGTCCGACGCATCGGACGGTGCTTCGGTTTGCCAATGGTCATCTGGTTCCCGGTTGGGTGTGGATCGAGTTTAAGGCGACGGGTGTGACCTTTCCTGTGGCCCGATGTAACGATGATGTAATCGTTCCCGGGTCGGCGCCGGCAGGGTCAGACGCCGGTCGGGCGCAGGGGCAGGGTGAGGCTGAACCGGCTGCCCGGATCCAGGGGCAGGTACAGGGCCTCGCCGCCGTGGTCCTCGGCGATGCGGCGCACGATGGCCAGGCCCAGACCGGTGCCCCGCTGCTTGGTGGAGAAGTACGGCTCGAACAGGTGCGCCCGGCTGGCCTCCGCGACGCCCGGGCCGTTGTCTTCGACCTCCAGACGGGCGTTCGGCCCTTCCAGGCTCAGGGACACCCGGATCCGGGCGGGCGGCGCCGCCGGTGCCTGCGCCCGGTTTTCCAGGGCGCCCAGGGCGTTGTCCACCATGTTGATGAGCGCGCGCTTGACCATGTCCCGATCCCAGCAGGCCGGCACCGGCCCGTCCGGAAGCTCGACCTCCCAGGCCGCCTCCCGCTGGGTGGGGACGTACAGGGCCATGGTCTGCCGCACCAGGTCCACCGCGTCCAGGTCCCGAGGCTGGGGCGCGGGCAGCTTGGCGAAGCGGGAGAAGCTGTCCACCAGCCGGGTGAGGCTGGCCACCTCGGCCAGGATGATCTCGGCCCCCTCGGTCACCGCCTGCGGGTCCAGCCGCCCTTCCCGGCTCCGGCGCAGCAGCCGCTGGGTGGTGAGCTTGATGGGGGTGAGCGGGTTCTTCACTTCGTGGGCCATGCGCCGGGCCACTTCCTGCCAGGCCGCCCGTTTTTCGGCCTGGGCCAGCAGGGACAGATCCTCCAGCACCGCCAGCTCGCCGCCGCCGGTGAGGGGGATCACCACGGCCCGGATCGGCCGCCCATCGCCTTCGCCGCCGATGCGCATCTCCTCGGTCATGGGCCGCCGGGTCTCCCGCACCTGCAGCAGCAGCTCCGGCAGCCGCCCGCTCCGGGACTGGCCCGAAAGCTCGGACCAGTCGGAGCCGGAGGGGTTCCAGGAGGCCACGCCGAACCAGCGCCGGGCCACGGAGTTGAAGGTGCGCAGGGTGCCGCCCCCCTGCCAGCTGAGGATGCCCACCGGCAGGGTCTCCAGCAGCTGGCCCAGGTAGGCCCGCTGGCGCTCCAGGCGCTCGCTCTGGGCCTCGATGGCCTGCCGGCTCTGCAGCAGATCCCGGGTCATGGCGTTGAAGCTGCGGGACAGCAGCGCCAGTTCGTCCTCCCCGTGCTCCGGCAGCGAGACTTCCAGATCGCCCCGGCCCACCCGCTGGGCGGCCCGGGCCAGCAGGCGCACCGGCTCGGCGATGGTCCGGGCGATGGCCAGGCCGATCCACACCGCGGCGAACAGGGTGAGCAGGGTGAGGAACAGGAAGGTGCTCTGGGGCAGGGCCTCCAGGGTCTCCCGGCCGGCGGAGATCTGGAAGGCCTCCTGGTAGCGGCGCTCCAGATGGACCATGGCGTCCAGGGTGTCCCGGGGCACGAAGGCGCCGGTCACCACCCGGGTGCCGGCACGATCGGCAGGGCCGACGGCCAGCCGCCATTCCCCCTGGTCGGTGATCTGGGTGTCCATCCCCGGCATCAACGTCCCCAGGCGCGGCAGCGGCAGATCCGGCGCCAGCGCCAGTTCCGGGACACCGCCGGGCCGGAGGGCCAGCAGATCCAGGCCCAGGAGCCGGCGCTGGGCTTCCAGGCTGTCCTCCGGCCGCACATGGGTGGCGGCGGTGGTGATGCGCGTGTCCAGCTGGTCCCGGAACGCCTCCGCCACCCGGCGGCCATCCTGGATCACCTGCTGGGTCTCCGGCAGGAACCAGCGGTCGACATTCTTGCGGATGAAGGTCCGGCCCATGAGGAACAGCATCAGGCTGGGGCCGATCCCCACCAGGAACAGGGCCACCACCAGGCGGGTGCGGATGCGGGCGCCCAGGATGCCGCGCCGGCGTTCGAAGTACAGCTTGGCCAGGGACCGCGCCACGATGAACAGCAGGGTGCCGATGGCCAGGACGTTGGTCAGGCCCAGGGCCAGCAGCGCCCACCGGCTGGGCGCGTCGATGCCGGTCTCCACCTGGGCCGACAGCAGCCGGTAGCAGCGGAAGATCACCCAGATGAGCACGCCCAGGCCCACCGCGAAATAGAGTCGGTTCAGTTCCGGATTGCGCTTGGCTCGGCTGGACATGTCAGGAGTCTAACGCTCCCGTGGCGGGATCAGGCGGCTTCCCGGCCAGGCCAGGAAGAACAGGCGCTTGAAGGCCAGCAGCACCTGGCCGTCGGCGGCGGGCGGAAAATCCGAGCGGCAGGCCTCCAACACGTCCTGCTTGAACGCGGTCCGGGCCTCCTCGTCGTCCAGCCGCTCCAGGAAGGGACGCATGCCGGTGGTCTCGAACCAGGCCACCAGCGCATCGTGGTCCGCCAGCGGGTGGTAGTAGGTGGTCTCCCACAGATCCACCCGCGCCCCGGCGCCGGTGCACAGATCGTAGTAGTACTCCGGCGCCTGGAGGGTGAGGGCGTCCCCGGCGCCGGACATGGCGTCCCGCCAGCGGGGCCGCCGGGCCACGGAAAGGATGGAGGACCGGAACAGGGTGCTGCCCCGGGCGGGCATCTGGACTGCCAGGCAACCTCCCGGCGCCACCAGCTTCAGGAGCCGGGGCAGCAGCCGCCCGTGTTCGGGCAGCCATTGCAGGGCCGCGTTGCTGAACAGCACCTCGCCGGGGGGCCCCGGCTCCCAGTCGGCCAGGTCGGCCACGATCCAGGTGCCCTGCGGGCAGCCGGACCGGGCCTGGGCGATCATTTCGGCCGAGCTGTCCATGCCGATCAGTTCCGCCTCCGGCCACCGGCGCCGGAGCACGGCGGTGCTGTTGCCCGGGCCGCAGCCCAGGTCCAGCACCCGCCGGGGCGCCGCCAGCGGGATCCGGGCGCACAGGTCCACCGCGGCGCGGGTGCGTTCCTGGCCGAACTGCAGATACTGGGCGGGGTTCCATGGTGCCATCGCAGGGCCTCCTCAGTGTTTGCCACTCAACATGCGTTTGACCACCAGGCCCAGCCGGGCCAGGTCCCGTTCCGATTTTTCCGACCAGCAGGCGGCGTTGAGCCGGATGAAGTCGTCGAACTTGTGGGCCGGCGAGAAGATGTAGCCCGGGGCGATGGCGATGAAGGCCTTGAGGGCCTCCTGGTAGAGCCGCACCGAATCCAGCTTGCGCGGCAGCTGGACCCACAGCACGAACCCGCCGCCGGGCTCGGTGATGCGGGTGCCTTCGGGGAAGTGGGTGAGGATCGCCTGGGACATGGCCGCCACCTTGTCCGCGTAGGCCCGGCGGATCTTCCGCAGATGGTGGTCGTAGCCGCCGGTCTCCAGGAACTGGGCGATGGCCAGCTGCGGCAGCACCGAGGTCCGGATGTTGAAGGCGTACTTCTTGGACTGCACCAGGCGCTGGTAGCGGCCCGCGGCCACCCAGCCCACCCGGAACCCGGCCGAGATGTCCTTGGAGAACGAGGAGCACAGCAGCACCAGCCCCTCCCGATCGTAGGCCTTGGCCACCCGGGGCCGGCGCTCGGAGAAGTACAACTCGCCGTTGATATCGTTCTCGATGAGGGGGATCCCGCGACTGGCCAGCAGTTTGACCAGCTCCGCCTTGTCCGCGTCCTCGATCAGGCTGCCCGTGGGATTGCTGAAGTTGGGCACCGCCAGCACCGCCTTGACCGGGTGGTTCTCCAGGGCGAAGTGCAGCGCCTCCAGGCTCATGCCCTTGCGCGGGTGGGAGGGGATCTCCAGCGCGCGCAGGTGCTGGGCCTCCAGGGCCAGCAGGATGCCGAAGTAGGTGGGCGACTCGATCGCCACCAGATCCCCCGGCTGGCATACAGCCTGCAGGCACAGGCACATGGCCTCGGTGCAGCCGGCGGTGATGGTGATCTCGTCCGGGCTGATCTCGCAGCCGTAGCTGAAGGCCCGCTGGGCCACCTGGATGCGCAGCGGTTCGCTGCCCGCCACCGGCACCCCCTGATCGTGGGAGATCCTGCCGTCCCGGGACAGCTCGGCCAGGATCCGGTTCAGCCGGGCGGTGGGCAGCAGGTCGGGGTTGGGCGAGGCGGCGCCGAACTGCGCGTAGTTCAGGTTCAGGTTGTCGTGGATGAGCTGGAAGGTGACCTCGTCCACGCTGACCTTGGCCGGGCTGCCCTGGTGCGCCTGGAAGTCCGGCTCCGGCACCCGCTGCCGGGGCTGCGGCTTCACGTAGTAGCCGGACTGCGGCCGGGCCTCGATGACCCCCCGGTTCTCCAGGGTCCGGTAGGCCTGGAGCACGGTCGAGAAACTGATCCCCTGCTGGGCGCTGGCCTCCCGGATGGAGGGGATGCGGGTGCCCTCCGGGAAGGTGCCCGCGTGCACCTGGTCCTCCAGATCCTGGGCGAACCGTTCGTAGAGGGGGAGCTTTCGGCTGTCGCGCATGGGGGAGGCCACCTGCAATGCCCGTCCAGTATGGACCTTTTGGGCCGACCATTACAGTTCTCGAACAATTCGCCATAACAATCCAATTGTTCCGTAACTGTTATGGTCATAATTTAAATAAACTACCACTGTTATGCATCCAGGGAGCTCCTTATCTTGAATAGGCCGACCACGGGCTTCGTCCCGGTCGCCAAGGAGCACGCCATGACCACCCAATCGATCAAGCTGATGACCCTCGGCTTGTACCGTAAGACCAGCCCGGCCCGGCGTACCGGGACCCTGCGCAAGGGCCGCGTGGAAGCCCTCCGCGGAGTGGGCGGCGCCACCCTCCGCTGCACCGACGGCACCCTGTGGGTCACCGTCCAGGGCGACACCCACGACTACGTCCTCACCCAGGGCCAGACCCTGGCCGTGCCCAACCCGGGCAAGGTGCTGGTGAGCGGTACCGGATCCTATCAGGTGTAGCCGGAAGGGTTCAGGTCTCCCGACGGTAGATGGCCGCGTCCTCGCCATCCCGGTAGTAGGCCTTGCGCAGATCCAGGTAGACCCAGCCTTCGCTTTCGTACAGCGCCCGGGCGGCGTGGTTGGAGACGCGCACCTCCAGCAGCAGGACCCGGATGCCGTAGGTTGCCAGCCGCGCCTGGGACAGGCGCAGCAGCGCGCGGCCCAGGCCGCTGCGGCGCTGGGCCGCGGCTACGCCGATGCGCAGCAGCTCCCCCTCCTGCACCGCGGGGATGATCCGCCAGCGGGCGAAGGCGCCCGGACGGATGGCCCACAGATGCTCGCCCTCGCCCAGGGGGCCCCAGGCCGAGCCGAAGCATTCCCGTTCCACGGTCTCCACCCAGGCCGGCACGGCCGCGCCCGGTCGCAGATGGACCGGATCGGCCGTCGCGTTCACCGCTTCACCGCGCCTGGCCCCGGCGCAGCGCCTCGGAGAGGTGGCCGGAGGCTTCGGGAAAGTTCAGTTCGGCGTCCGTTTCGCGCAGGTAGAACGGTACCAGCGGGGACTCGGGCGGGCCCAGCGGCAGGCTGCGGCACAGATCGGCCAGGCCCGCCAGGGTGGCCTCCGGCTCATCCTCCAGGGGCACAGGCGGGTGGGCCAGATGCGGGGCCACCCGGTCCCGGAAGCCTTCGGGCGCCCACCAGGCGTCGGCGCCCACGGTCGCCGCCAGCGCCGCCAGCGGGCATTTCACGGCCGCCCCCAGCGGGGCGTCGCCGGCTCCCCAGCGCTGCAGGAAGGCCTCCTGGCGCTGGCCGTCCAGCAGCACCCACACCGGATTTTGGCAGCCGGCCAGGCGCAGGGCCCGGGCCCGCAGGGCGAACGCCGAAAAGCCCCAGGTGGGCAGCCCGGTGATGGCCAGGCCTTCGGCCGTGGCCACCCCGATGCGCAGGGCGGTAAAGCCGCCCGGACCCACGCAGGCCACCACCCCGGTCAGGTCCGCCGGCGCGGCGCCGGCGGCGGCCAGGACGGCCTCCAGGGTGGGCAGCAGCAGCGCGCTGTGGCTGCGCCCGGGCTGGGCCACCGCCCAGCGGCTCCAGATCCGCCCGCCGGCCGCGGGATCGGCCAGGACCAGGTGCAGGCGTTCGGTGGTGGTGTCCAGTCCCAGGATCAAGATGCGTTCTCCCCTACGCCGAGCATACCCGCAGGAACGAGAGAAGCGGCCCCCGGGAACGGGGGCCGCTGGGATCTCGTCTGGCCGACGGCGGCGCTAGACGTTCTTGATGACCTTGCCGGCCTGGATGCACGAGGTGCAGACGCGCATGCGCTTGGGCACGCCGTTCAGCAGGGCGCGCACGCGCTGGATGTTCGGGTTCCAGCGGCGGTTGGTGACGTTGTTGGCATGGGAAACGTTGTGCCCGAACTGGGGCTTCTTTCCACAGACTTCGCACTGACGGGACATGGGAACCTCACGAATTCGAACTCGGCCAGGGCCAAAGAAAATCCAGTGTAGCAAACCCTGGAACGAAGGCAAGGCAAAAGTCGCGCCTTGCGCGCCGCGCCCGGACTCCCCATCCTGGGGACCCGCGGGTACCCCCATGGATACGGCACTCTGGGCCCTGGCCTTCACCCTCCTGCCCTGGCCCGAACGCCAGAAGGGCGAACTCTGGGACCAGCTCCAGGCCGGATCCGGGCCCGAACTGCCACCCCGGATCCAGCGCGACCTGGAGCGGCTGGACCGGGAACGGCCCCGGCTGCGGGATGAGGCGGAGCGCCGGGGGGCCTGGCTGGCCCTGCCCGGCGATCCCGGCGTGGCGCCCCGGCTGGCGCCGCTGCCGTACCCGGTGGCGCTCTGGGTGCGCGGCACCCTGCCGCCGCTGGCGCCGGCCCTGGCCATGGTGGGCAGCCGCAGCGGGCCCCGGTCGGCGCTGGTCCGGGCCCGGGACTGGGCCCGGACCCTGACGGCCGCAGGCGTGGCGGTGCTGTCCGGCCTGGCCCGGGGCGTGGACGGCGCCGCCCACGCGGGCGCCCTGGAGGCGGGGCCCACCTGGGGCATCCTGGGCTCGGGGCTGGATCATCCCTACCCGCCCGAACACGCCGGGCTGATGGCGCGCATGGTCGCCGCCGGCGGCGGGGTCATCACCCCCTTCCCCCCCGACGCCCGGCCGCTCAAATGGCATTTCCCCCGGCGCAACCTGATCCTGGCCGCCTGGACCCAGGGGGTGGCGGTGCTGGCGGCCCGCCGGGCCTCCGGTTCCCTCATCACCGCCCAGCTGGCCCTGGACCTGGGCAAGGAGGTGTGGGCCTGCCCCGGCGCCCCCGAAGATCCCCTGGCCGAAGGCCCCAACCGCCTGCTCCGCGCCGGCGCGGCTACAATATGTCTTTCCGCGCAAGATATTTTGGAAGATATGAGGTTTTTACGTTGGGACTTGACAAGCGCCCCATGAAAGACCCCATTATCCCAGGTTGGAGTCTCACTTGACCAAGCTCGTGATCGTCGAAAGTCCGTCCAAGGCCAAAACCATCACCAAGTACCTCGGAAAGGGCTATACGGTGAAGGCCAGCGTCGGCCACATCCGCGATCTGCCCAAGAAGCTGGGCGTGGACATCGAGAACGGATTCCAGGAAGAGTACGAGATTCCCGCCAGCAAGGCCAAGGTGGTGGCCGACCTCAAGGCCGCCGCCAAGGGCGCCAGCGAAATCATTCTGGCGACCGACCCTGACCGCGAGGGGGAGGCCATTTCCTGGCACCTGCTGGAGGCCATCAAGCCGCCCAAGAGCATGCCGGTGAGCCGGGTGCTGTTCAACGAGATCACCCCCGCCGGCATCGCCAAGGCCATGGCCGCGCCCACGGTCATCAACCGCAAGCTGGTGGACGCCCAGCGGGCCCGGCGGGTGCTGGATCGCCTGGTGGGCTACAAGGTGTCCCAGGTGCTGTGGGACAAGGTCCGCCGCGGTCTGTCCGCCGGCCGGGTGCAAAGCGTGGCGGTGCGCCTGATCGTGGACCGGGAACGGGAAGTGCTGGCCTTCAACCCGGTGGAATACTGGGTGCTCAAGGGCCGGTTCGCGGCCAAGCTGCCGCCGCAGTTCTGGATGAAGGTGACCCGGCTGGCCGGCGTGCCGGTGCAGATGGGCAACAAGGAGACCCGCAAGCGGATCGAGACCGAGGCCGAGGCGCACGATCTGCGCGACCGGATCCTCCAGGCCGCCTGGAAAGTCACCAGCCTGGAGACCAAGGAAAAGAAGCGCAACCCGGCCGCGCCCTTCACCACCGCCAAGCTGCAGCAGGAATCCGCCCAGAAGCTGCGCATGAGCGTCACCCGCACCATGCAGAACGCCCAGCGGCTCTACGAGGGCGTGGACTTCGGCGAAGGCCCGGTGGGCCTCATCACCTACATGCGCACCGATTCGCCCCGCATGGCCCCGGAGGCGGTGGACGCCATCCGGACCCTGGTGGCCGAACGCTACGGGCAGGAGTATGTGCCGGCCAAGCCCCGCATCTACAAGGGCAAGGCCGCCGCCCAGGACGCCCACGAAGCCATCCGCCCCACCGACATCAACCGCACCCCGGAGCTGCTCAAGAACCGGCTGGAGCCCGACCAGTACCGCCTGTACGCCCTGATCTGGCGGCGCGCCCTGGCCTCCCAGATGGAGTCCGCCCGGTTCGACGAGACCGTGGTGGAATCCGTGGCCCAGCTGGCCGGGGCGGAGCCCATGGAGGCCGCCTTCCAGGCCAAGGGCGAGATCGAGCGGTTCCCAGGTTGGCTGTCCGTCTACCGGGCCGACAGCGATGAGGTCAAGCCCGAGGAAGCGGCCGACAACGCTGGCGCCGGCACCGAGGAAGAGGCCGAGGAGAGCGTCGGCCTGCCGCCCCTCAAGGTGGGCATGGCCCTGAAGCTGGAGCAGCTGGACACCGACCAGCAGTTCACCAAGCCCCCGGCGCGCTTTTCCGAGGCCACGCTGGTGAAGGAGCTGGAAGAGGACGGCATCGGCCGCCCCTCCACCTACGCCAGCATCATCGCCACCATCCAGGACCGGGACTACGTGAAGAAGCTGGAGGGGCGCTTCAAGCCCACCGAGCTGGGCTGCGTGGTGACCGACCTGCTGGTGCAGGGCTTCCGGGAGCTCATGGAGCCCACCTACACCTCGGGGCTGGAAGGCGAGCTGGACCGGGTGGAAGGCGGCGAGCTGACCTTCCTGAAGGCCATGAAGAACTTCTACGGCCCCTTCGAGAAGCTGCTGGCCTCGGCCAGCACCGACATGGCCAACCTCAAGGCCGGCATCCCCACCGACAAGGTCTGCAAGAAGTGCCAGGCGCCCATGCTCAAGCGCATCGGCAAGAACGGCCTGTTCCTGGGCTGCTCCCGCTATCCCGAATGCGACCACACCGAGGAGCCCGAGCAGCTGGAGGAGCCCGAGGACGCGCCGGAGTGCCCGCTTTGCGGCGCCACCCCCATGGTGCTGCGCAAGGGCCAGTTCGGCCCCTTCTGGGCCTGCCCCAACTACCCCGGCTGCAAGGGCATCCGCAAGGCCGACCCCCGCGGCATCCCGGTCCCGGCCGACGTGGCCCTGGAGGAGAAGTGCCCCACCTGCGGCAAGCACTTCGTGAAGCGCTACGGGCGCTACGGCGAGTTCACCTGCTGCGTGGACTACCCGGCCTGCAAGACCGTGAAGAAGGAGATCCTGGGCGTGCCCTGCCCCAAGTGCGGCGGCGATCTGAGCCCGCGCAAGACCCGGTTCGGCAAGATCTTCTATGGCTGCACCAAGTACCCCAAGTGCGACTTCACCGCCTGGGACAAGCCCGTGCCCAAGTCGTGCCCGGCCTGCAAGGGCACCTACATGGTCGAAAAGACCCGCAAGCCCAGGGGCAAGGACCCGGTCACGGTGCTGCTGTGTCCGGCCTGCGCCCACGAGGAGCCGCTGGGCTGAGCTGTCCCGGGCGGCGCACGGCCGCGGACATTGACGGGGATCCTGGTACCGCACACACTTTGTTGGCAGTCTTGGTCGGGGAGCGGACACATGGAATTCGTGGAGTGGACCGAGAAGTACACCGTGGGCAATCCCCTGGTGGACGCCTACCACCATATCTTCTTCCAGATGGTGGACGAGTTCCGCACCGCCCTCGCGCAGCCTGAGCCGCCGGACATGGAGGACCGCATCGCCTTCCTGGTGGACTACACGCTCATGCACTTCCAGTCCGAGGAACGGCTGATGGAGCGGGTGGCGTACCCGGATTTCGAGGCCCACCAGGCCACCCACGTGGCGTTCCGGGACAAGATGCTCGATCTGCAGCGGCGCTACCGGCTGGACCCGCGCGCGGTGAAGGCCGACGAGCTGCTCTGCCTGATCCAGGACTGGTTCGCCAACCACATCCTGGGCACCGACATGGAGTTCAAGCCCTACGTCCAGTAGGCGGGCGCGGCGAAGCCAGACCAGGGGGCCCGGCTTTTGCCGGGGCCCACACGGCGGGGCGCGGAACGCCATCACGTGCGGCAAGCATCCTTCCCTTGCGAGTAAGTCCCTGCGGCTTACACTGGGCATGGAGGCCCGCATGCCCCAGATCCAGACGGTCACCCTCAGCACCAAGGGCCAGCTGGTCCTGCCCAGGTCCATCCGGACTTCGGCCGGTCTGCATGCTGGCTCAACGCTCATCGTCGCGCTCGAGCCCGATGGCACGATCACGGTGCGCCCGGTCCGGGGCAAGCTGGACGCCTTCTTTCATGCCCTGGACGGCGTCGCCCGTGCCCCCCTCGGTGTGGACGCCGCGATCCTGGAATCCGTGGACGGTCTGGATCATGCATCCCGTCAGCGTTGACACCAACATCCTGGTCCGAGGCCCCCTGGAAGACGATCTCGACCAGCATCTTCTGGCCAGGAACCTGATGGAGGCCGCAAGCCGCGGGCAGGGCCTGGTCGTATCCACCTTTGCCGTGCTGGAAATGGCATGGGTCCTTCGGGCCCGAAGGATACCGCGCCCGGATGTGGCCCGGGTCATCCGAACCCTGATGGCAGCCGAAGGCGTGACGGTGACCCACGCGGAAATCCTGCATCAGGCACTGGCCCGCTTCGAGGCAGGCAAAGCCGATCTCGGGGAATGCCTCATCTGCGCGGACGGACAGGCCTGTGGGGCCCGCAGCTTCGCCACCTTCGACCAGGTGCCCCAGCGCGAGGGCTGGGGGGCATCGCCCGCCAGTCTGCTGGAGGCTAGGGATCCAGGAGGGTCAGCCGGCCGGCCTTGAGCACCCCCAGGCGGATGGGCCGGAGCGGCCCGCGCCGGGGCACGGTCACCTCCACCCACAGCTGCTCGCTGGGCGGCCGCTGGCTGGGGTCCGGCCCATCCGCGGGAATGAAGAAGGCCAGGATCTGCTCCGCCCCCGGGCCGCCGGCACCCGACCGGACCGGCCGCACGGACGGCGCCGCCGAAGCCTGGAGGTGCCTGGGCAGCCGCACCCGCAGCCGCACGTAGCGCCCGCGCCCCGGCAGATCCGGATCCACGGCCTCGGCCCGGAGCCACATCCGGGGCAGCAGCCACCGGTCCAGGAGCAGCTTGCCGCCCAACCCGGCCACCAGGGCCAGCTGCAGCCCCGCCAGGATCAGCCCCCGCGCCGCGGGCCTCACGCCGCTCCTCCGGCGATGCGCCCCGTGAGCCGGCGGCGCAGCCGCTCCAGCTGCCAGCCCCCGGCCAGGAACAGCAGTCCCAGCAGCATGAGCCCCAGGCTGCGCCCCAGCCGATCCATGACCCCGGACACATAGAAGGCGAGCACGGTGAGGGCGAAGCCCGCCACCCCCAGGTTCACCCGCTCGCGCCGGGCCTCGCGCAGCCCCCAGAGGACCAGGCCCAGGGCCCCCAGCACCGCCACGAGGTAGACCCACCAACCGGGATGGTCGGCGGCCTTGGCCAGGGCCAACAGCCACAGGGCGCCCACCGCGTTCAGCCACGCGGCCCGCCCCCGGGCCAGCAGGGCCAGGACCAGGCACGCCCCCAGCGCCCCGGCCCAGCCGATCCAGGTCAGGGCCGGCCAGCGGAGCGCCACGGTCGGCCCGAGCCCCTGGTGCGCCGCCACCACCATCAGGACCGCGGGCGGGAAGGTCAGCCCGCCCACCCAGGTCAGCGCCCGGCGCACCGGTCCAGTCCGCCCCGGCAGGCTCATGGACAGGTAGGTCATGGCCACCAGCGCGCAGGCCAGGGCCAGCACCCGGGTCTGCCCCGGCGCTCCGGCCGCGTCCATGCGCACGATCCATTCGCCCAGCAGCCAGGCCGGGGTCAGCAGGGCCGCCAGGGTGCCCTGGACCCAGTCCCGGAGCAGCGCGAACCCCATCCAGGCGCCCAGGGCCCACAGCAGCATCCCCCCCGGCCAGTCCTCCGCCAGATTGAAGATCTGCCCGGCCAGGTATACCCCCGCCCCCAGGGTGACGGTGCCCAGTCCGTGCAGGGCCATGGCCAGCCGCGGCGCCCGGGCCGCCACGGCCACCCCGGCCAGGTGGCAGCCGCCCACCATGGCGAGCACCAGCAGGAAACGCGGCGTCGGGCCCAGCTGGGCCCAGTGGGCGGCCACGAACAGCAGCACCCCCGCGCCCACCAGCAGGGCGCCCAGGCCACTGGCCAGGGCGGCCAGCCGCCGATGGCCCGGGCCAGCGGTCTGGGCTTCGAAGCTCCGGATCCGCTCGGCCTGCTCCGGACTCAGCAGTCCGGCTTCCAGCCATTGGTCGAGCCGCTCGGGAGGCAGGGGGTCCATGCCTCACTATGCGGCCAAATAGCCAAAGGGGCCCGATAAAGGCCCAGAAAAAATACGCTGTTCATCAACCTTCATCACCCCGGTGGCCCGCATCCCCTCTAGACTGGGCCGGTCCATCCGGGAGCACCCACCATGCGGATCCTCGCCCTCGCCGCCCTCCTGGCCCTGGTGGCCAGCCCCATCCCGGCCCCCGCCGTCCAGGTCCAGCCGCGCACCAGACTTGAACGAGGGGGGACCGCCCGGTCGCTGCGCTCCCGCTACGTCCCCCCTCTTACTCCCAGACGAGATGCCCGGGCGGAGCCCGGGCATCTCGTCTGGCTGGACAGCTCCATGGGCCTGCTCCAGGCCGAGCTCGCCGCCCGCTACGGTCCGGACCAGCGGCTCCGGCTGCAGCGCGGCCTGGCCCAGGTGGCCCGGTTCTGGCAGCCCGGGGACGGCGGCGCGGGCGACTTCGAGGCCTTCGTGCGCGAGCAGTTCGCCGGCGGGGCCGGAGACCTGGACCGGCTGCGGGCGCGCCTGGAGCCGGTGGTGGCGGACCTGATCCGCCCCGGTCCGGCGCCCGGACCGCTCCCGGGCCTGCCCGTGGACCGGCTGCTGTTCGCGCCCCGGGCCGCCCTGACCGAGGCCGCCTTCACCCGCCAGCTGGCCTTCGCGGTACTGCTGAACTTCCCGCTCACCAGCCCGGAGGAGCGGCTGCGCCTGGGCGATACCTGGACGGACCGCCAGTGGGCCGAGGCCCGGCTGGCCGAACCGTTCGGCCAGCGGATCCCCGCCGGACTGGACCAGGCCGCGGCCGCGGCGAGCGCGGCGGCCCGGGCGGCCAGCACCCTTCCGGCCTCGGCCGCGGAGCTCCGGGCGGAGCTGCGCCGGGAGTACGGCCATGGCGCCGCCGGTCTGGAGCGCCAGCGGGCGCTGCAGGGGGCCCTGGAGCGCGGCGTCGGTTGGCCGCAGTCTGCCGGGGCAGAGCGCTACCGGCCGCTGCTGCGGGTGTTCCTGGCCCACCGGGACCTGGATGCCTGCTGCCCCGCCGCCCCCACCCGGCTGGACCGGGCTTTCGGCGAGGACCGTCAGCTGCCCGAGGCGCGGGTGCGGCAGATGCTGGAGACGGTCAGCGACTCGCCCCTGGCCGGGCGCGTGGCCAAACGGCTGCAGGCCCGCCTGGGCCGCGCCCTGGAGCCCTTCGATCTGTGGTACGATCCCGGCCCGGCCCCCGGTCCCGGTTTCAGCCCCGCCCCCGACCCGGACCCTGCCGGCCGCTGGCGGATCCAGGCCCGCCCCGGCCCGGACTCGCCGCACCCGATCCTCGCCGGACTGCCCGGTCCCGCCTTCACCCTGGCCCTGGACCCGATGGCCCAGGACCCGTCTGCCCACCCAGCCGCCGCGGACCCGCTCGCCGTGTTCTGGGCCGCCTGGGAGCGCAGCGGCGCGGCCCTGGTGGAACTGGCGGTCTGGCGCTGGCTGTACGCCCACCCCGGGGCCGGCCCCGGCGACCTGGCCCAGGCGGTGCAGGTCTTGGCCCGGGAGCGCTGGAACCGCAGCTACGCCCCGGTGCTGGGCCAGCCTGACTGCCTGCTATTGGCCAGCCGCGCCAGCCTGGTGGCCGGGGAACTGGGGCTGGCCGATGCGGCCATGGCCCCCATGATCGCCTGCCAGCTCCGAACCCGGTTGCCCCGGCCGGAGGATCTGGGGCCCGCCCTCCGGCGCTGGACCGCCCTGGGCCGGCTCACCCCGGATCTGTGGCTGCGGCGCGCCGGCTGCGGCCCCCTGGGACCGGAGGCCCTGCTGGCTGCCACCGCGGCGGCGCTGGGGCGGCCCTGAGGCGAGGGGGGACCGGGCCGCCCGATCGGGGTTGACCGTCCGCCCAAACCCTCAGGCCGAGACGCCCGCCTGGCCCAGCTTGTCCTGCATGATCCGCAGGATCTCCGTGTCCACGCCGGCCATCCCCACCTGGGCCAGCCGGCCCAGATTGGCCAGCGACTGCTCGCCGTCCCGGCCGACGATGCCGTCCGTAGCCGGGATCCCGACCCCCTGCAGGGCCAGGCTGGCGGCGCGGAAGGCCGCGTCCACCCCGGTCATGGTCTTCATGGCGCAGCCGATCTTGGCGCCGTCGCAGACCATGCCGGCCACGTTGCCCACCATGTTGGCCACCGCCATCCCCACCTGCGGCGCCCCGCCGCCGCCCAGCAGCACCAGGGCCGAGGCCACGCCGATGCCGGCGGCGTTGGCCGCCCCGCAGATGGCCGACAGGGTGCCCAGGTGCCAGGTGGCCACCGCGGTCATCACGCAGGCCAGGGCCATGGCCTCCTCGATCCGCGCCTGGGTGTGCCCCGTCTCCCGGCCCCACAGGCTCACCGGCACGGACACCATGATCCCCTTGTTGCCGCTGCCGCCCAGGGTCATGACCGGGAGCGGCGCACCGGACATGCGGGCATAGACCCCGGCGCTAACTAGGCTGGACAGCCGGGTCCGGGAATCCTGGCCGCCGGGCGGAATGAAGCCGGGCGGCAGCATGGACAGCCCGTGCCGGGCGATGGCCAGGTTCAGTTCGATGCCTTCCCGCAGCCGGGCCCGGTCCTCGGGCCCCGGGTCGGCGGCCAGGACCATGAGCTCGGCCAACGTGAGGGCCGCCGCGGCCTGCCGCACCGGCGTCGCCGGGCCGCCAGCCCCGGGCGCCGAGGCCGCGCCGCCCACCAGGGCACCATCCCGCTCCAGGCGGACCAGCTGGTCGTGAGCATGGGTCAGCACGGCCCGGCCCACCCCCGACTCGCGCACCACGGTCACGTCCACCCACAGGTGCTCGTAGGCCGCCGCCACCTCCACCTGCACCCCCTGCCCGGCCAGGAGCGCGCCCGCGGCGGCCACGCGGTCCGGGGTCGCGGCCTGGAAGCAGCTCAGGCCCTGGCCGGCCGGCAGATGCGCGCCCAGGGCCAGGGCCCACAGGATCCCGGTGGCCCCGCCGGCGTTGGGCAGGCCCACCGCGTAGCAGTTCTTGTAGGTGCGGGGATCGCACACCAGCCGGACCGAACGGATCGCGCCGCGCCCCTGTTCCGCGGCCAGCGCCGCCGCCCAGGCCACCGCCGCCGGCTCGGTGCAGCCCATGGCCGGCTTCCACTCCTCGGCCAGCAGTTCGCTCAGATCCACCATGGCGTCCCCCCTGTGCCGCCCGGGACCGGCCGGCTGGACCATTTTGTATGGTTATCCATCCGGATTGTATGCACGACAATGGCCCAAAGCGAACGTTCTGCAGGAGACTGAACAGTCAAGGCCCGGATCCCGACATTTCGCCCTGGTTCGTTCTGTTGGATCGCTGGCCGCGATCCAACAGAACGGATGGCTTCGCCGGAGGGAAACCGGCATTGGTGTATCCGCCTCCGGGATTCCGTCTCAATCGGACGTCTCGGAGGCTTGGAATCGATCCGGTTTCCGGGCCATACGCACCAGGCACGGCATTAACCTTGTCCGCAAAAAACGCTCGACCGGGTGTGGAACACAACCCTCCCTCAGCGGAATCCCTCAGTTGTCCCTGAACGCGAATGCGTTCAGAGACAACGACCAGGGCGAAAGGGAGGGACCCGAGCCTTTACTTAGGCCTTCATGCTGCCCGTGCGCTGGAGCCGGGTGTGCCAGCTCAGGGCCTCTTCCAGGATGTGCGGGGTGTGCTTGCCCGGGGAAAGCCGCAGGGCGCGCTGGTGGTAGTCGCGCAGCTGCTCCTTGTAGTCCGGGTGCACGCAGTTGGCGATGACCCGCTCGGCGCGCTGTTTGGGCGACAGCCCACGCAGATCGGCCAGACCCTGCTCGGTCACCAGCACGTCCACGTCGTGCTCGCAGTGGTCCACGTGGGAGACCATGGGCACCACGCAGGAGATCTCGCCGCGCCGGCCCGCCTTGGAGCCGGTGGTGAAGATGCTCAGGAACGCGCTGCGGGCGAAGTCGCCGGAGCCGCCGATGCCGTTGATGATGCGGGTGCCGTTCACATGGGTGGAGTTGACGTTGCCGTAGAGATCGAACTCCACGCAGCCGTTCATGGCCAGCACGCCCAGGCGCCGGATGATCTCGTTGTTGTTGCTCACCGACTGGGGCCGCAGCACCACCTTGTCCCGGTAGGAGCTCAGGTTGGCCCGGAACTGGTCGACCATGGCGGCGGAGACCGAGAAGGCGGTGGCGGAGGCGTAGTCCACCTTGCCGGAATCGATCAGGGCCAGCATGCCGTCCTGGATCACCTCGGTGTATACGTCCAGGTGCTCGAAGGGGGCGTCCAGCAGGCCGTAGAGCACGGCGTTGGCCACGTTGCCCACCCCGGACTGCAGCGGCAGCAGGTTCTTGGGCATGCGCCCGGCGGCCACTTCGGCCTTGAAGAACTCCAGGATGTGCCGGGAAATGGCCTGGGAATCCGGATCCGGGTCCTTGAACACGGTGGAGCGGTCCGGGTGGTTGGTCTCGACGATGGCGGTGATCTTGTCCAGATCGCAGGTGAGGTACGGGGTGCCGATGCGGTCGGAGCACTTGCTGATCATGTACGGCTCGCGGTGCGGGGGCAGCGGCGCCTCGTAGATGTCGTGCATGCCCTCCAGCTCCATGGGCTGGTAGCTGTTCACTTCCAGGATCACCTCGCGGGCGCAGTCCAGGAACACCTGGTTGTTGCCGATGGAGGTGGACGGGATCAGCTTGCCGTCCTCGGTGATGCCGGTCACTTCCAGCACGGCCACGTCCAGCTTGCCGAAGAAGCCGGCCTTCAGGCTCTGGGCGAAGGAGCCCAGGTGGTAGTCGAAGTATTCCATCTTGCCGGCGTTGATGCGCTCGCGGGCGGTGGGATCGGAGCTGTACGGGGTGCGCAACGACATGCCGTCCACCATGGCCAGGGCGCCGTCCAGTTCGCCGCTGGTGGAGGCGCCGGTGAGGACCGCCACCTGGAACTTGCGGCCGTGGGCGTGCTCCCGGAGGATGTGCTCGGCCAGGGCCTCGGGCACCAGCTTGGGATAACCGGAACCGGTGAACCCGCTCATGCCCACCTGGTTGCCGTCCTTGATCCGCGCCGCGGCTTCGCGGGCGGTGCAGACCCGCTCCCGCAAGCGCGCGTTGCGAATGCGACCTTCAGTCTTGGTGTCCAGCGCCATGCTCCACTCCCTATCTCGCGGTGCCCCGCCTTGGGCACCTGCGCCCGGCAGCAGCAAACCATTGCAATATATGAAAATTCTAGCACGACTAGGCGCTTCTCCACCCGGTCCGGGTGATTAATTTCGGACCAGCCCGGGAGTGGCGTTTGGCAATTCCCATGGCGGGACAGTTCCGTCAGACTGGAGGGATGACAACTTCCTACTACGCCGGCCAAGACATCGATGCCCCCTGCGGGCGCTGCAAAGGGGAAACCCGGCACCGGATCCTTTCCATCACCGATGGCGTCCCGGAACGGCTCATCTGCGCCGCCTGCAAGTCGATCCACAAGTTCCGCGTGGAAAAGAGCAGCGGCCCGGCCCGCCCCTCCCATCCGGCCCGGCCCACCACCGCCGCGCGCACCGCAACCCCCCGGGCCTCCTCGGCGGTCTCCCCCTCCCGGTTCCAGGAACTGATGGTGACCGAGCAGGCCGGCATCCGGGCCGTGACCTACGCGGTCAGCCAGCGCTGGGACGAAGGGATGTGGATGGACCACCCCAGCTTCGGCCTGGGCAAGGTGCAGAAGCGGCTGGGCCGGAAGGTGGACGTGCTGTTCCGGGACGGCCTGAAGACCCTGGTCAGCGCCTGATCCAACCTTATCCGCGGATGCAGAACGGCGAAGGCAGCGCGTCGCCGCCGTCCTCGGCGGTGGACCACTCCACCCGGGCGACGCGGGCCCAGCCGGGGCCCTGGGTCAGCCGGTCGCGGAAGGCCTCCAGCCGGGAAAGGTCGCCCCCGGCCTCGCCGGAGACCGTGCCGTCGCATTCGTTGCGCACCCAGCCCGCCAGTTCCAGGGCCTGTCCCTCCCGGAGCACGAAGTGGCGGAAGCCCACCCCCTGCACCCGGCCGTGGACCCGGAACCAGGCCTTCACGGCGCTTCCCCGTTGAAGGTGGCCTCGAAGCTGGCCCGCCGGGCCAGGGTGTCCGGACAGGCCATGTCCAGGCGCAGGGGTGTGAGGCTGACAAAGCCGCCCAGCGCCGCCTCCGCGTCGCTGCCGGGGTTCCGGGCGTAGGTGGGGCCGGGGCTGCCGCCGCCGATCCAGTAGTATGGCTCCTGCTTGGGATCCAGGCGGCGTTCCACCGCGTCCAGGTAGTTGCGGTTGTCCTGCCCCGTGAGCCGGAAGCCCCGGGCCGGGCCCTGGGGGAAGTTCACGTTCCAGATCCGGTTGCCGGTCAGGGGCAGGGTGTCCCAGCGTTCCAGGAAGGCCTGCAGCCAGGGTTCCACCTGCGCCATGTCCCCGTCCGGGGCCAGGGAGAAGGCCGCCGCCCGGGCGCCCTGCATGCAGCCCTCGAAGGCCGCCCCCACGGTGCCGGAGTAGAACACGTCCTCGCCCAGGTTGAACCCGTGGTTCACCCCGGACAGCACCCAGTCGGGCGTCCGTTCCAGAACCGAACGGACGCCCAGCAGCACGCAGTCCACCGGGGTGCCGGTGCAGGCGTAGCGGTCCGGCCCCAGCGGGTGCACCCGGAGGATATCGTGGAGGCTCAGGGCGCTGGAAATGGCCGAGCGGTTCCGGTCGGGCGCCACTGAAACCACCCGACCGAACCGGGAAGCCACCTTCGCCAGCATCGCCAACCCGGGCGACCAGGCCCCATCGTCATTGGATAGAAGGATCAATCGCTCGGACATGCCCCAGTCTAGCGTCCTTCAACCATTCCTTGACCCCGGACCCGAAGAGGCATACACTCATTACTTCACGGCGCGTGGCGCAGCCTGGTAGCGCACTACCTTGGGGTGGTAGGGGTCGGAAGTTCGAATCTTCTCGCGCCGACCAATACGAAGCACAGAGGGCAGACCCCCCAGTCTGCCCTCAAGTTTTGTCAGGAGGAAGATTCGAGCTTCCGCCTGCTTTATGATGCCGCACCTGAACCTCGGTCATATTTGACGGATACCGCAGGATAGGGCGGGATCGGGGCCATGGGACCCCAGGGACCAGCGAAAAACGCCTGGATTTGCACATCATATTGTCTTAGCGACTTTGGCACGGGACTTGATTGATGGTGCCATGGGACGCGTCCGGCAGACCGGATGACCACGGCGCCCCGTTCAGGCCTTCACCCCAAGCTCCCCTTGCGAGAGGTCAACATGCTATTCACCCTCGCGGTCATCCTCCTGGTGATGTGGCTCCTGGGCATGATCAGTGCCTACACCCTGGGCGGATTCATCCATCTCCTCCTGGTTCTGGCCATCATCCTGGTGCTGCTCCGGGTGATCCAGGAACGGGAAGTCCGGCGGATGGGAGAAAACACCCATCGTGCTGTCGATGTCCGGATCATAGCCACCACCCATCGCGATCTCGCCCAGGAGGTGGCCCTCGGCGCCTTCCGGCAGGATCTCTATTACCGGATCAATGTTCTCGCGCTCCAGGTGCCACCCCTGCGGGACCGCCGCGAAGACATCCTCCCCCTGGCCCAGGCGCTCCTTGGGGATGCCGCGCTGAGGATGCGGCGCCAGTTGCCGGGATTCGGGCCCGGTGTGGCCGCTCGGCTCCTGAAACATGACTGGCCGGGCAATGTCCGGGAACTCGAGAACGCCATGGAGCGGTGTGCCGCCCTGGCGCTTGGGAATCAGGTGCAGGAACTGGATCTCCCGGAAGAAGTCCGTCTGAGCCAAACCCACCTGTCGCCCGTCAGGGGTTCCGTACAGCCCATGGAGCTCATCGTCAAGGAGCACATCCTTGCGGCGCTGGCCATGAACGAGGGCAATCAGACGTTGACGGCCCGGCAACTGCAGATCGGTCCGTCGACCCTGCACCGTAAGCTAAAAAGCTACGGCATCATCGGCCAAACCGAGGGCGCCGTCGGCCCGGCACATAGCCAGCGGGCGGACCTGTCTTCCGCGTCCTAGCCTTGCGTCCGATGCTGTTGACGACTGGCGACCGGGAGAGCCAGGCCTTGCCAGATGGGCGGCTAACCGGCCGCCCATTCGAATGGCTGGATTCCCAGCTTGCGCATGCGTCCGCGCAGCGTGCTGGGATGAAGCCCGAGGATCTGCGCGGCCCCGGTCTTGCCATCAATCCGTCCCCTGGTTTTTTCCAGGATTTTCAGGATGTACGCCCGTTCCAGTTCGCTGAGGGTCTGGAAGTTGGCCTGCTGGTCGGGTTCGGACTCAGGATCGGCGGGACTGAACTGGTCCAGCACCTGCAGGGTGTCTCCCTGGGTGGTGATGACAGCCCGTTCGATGACGTTTTCCAGTTCCCGGATGTTGCCGGGCCAGGAATGATTGACCAGCTTGTTCAAGGTGGCCTCGGAGAGGCGCTTGATATCCTTGCCCATCTCCGCGCAGAACTTGCGGAGGAAGTGCTGGACCAGCAAGGGGATGTCATCGCGGCGTTGGCGCAGCGGCGGCACCTCCACGGGAAAGATGTTGAGCCGATAGAACAGGTCTTCCCGGAAGCGGTCCTTGGCGATTTCTTCCTTCAGATCCCTGTTGGTGGCGGCGATGATCCGCACGTTCACCTTGATGGTTCGGGGGCTGCCAAGGCGGCAGAATTCCTTCTCCTGGATGACGTGGAGCAGTTTGCCCTGGAGTTCCAGGGGAAGTTCGCCGATCTCATCCAGGAACAGCGTGCCCTTGTCGGCCAGTTCGAAACGGCCGATCTGCTGGGCGCTCGCCCCGGTGAACGCGCCTTTTTCGCGACCGAACAGTTCGCTTTCGATCAGACCGCCTGGAAGGCTGGCGCAGTTCACCATCACCATGGGCGCGTCCTTCCGGGGGCTCCGGGCGTGGATCGCCCGGGCCAGCATGCCCTTGCCGGTCCCGGTCTCGCCCAGGAGCAGGACGGTGCTGTCCTGGGGCGCGACGGTCTCGATCCGGAAGAACACTTCCCGGAGCGCTTCACTTTCGCCGATCACCTCGTCGAAGTTGTAATGGGAGTCATTCTCCAGATGCAGATAGGCGTTCTCGGAGGCCAGCCGATCCTTCAACGCCTCCACTTCGGCCAGGGCCTTGGCAAGGGACGCATTGGTCTCGCTCAATTCCCGAGTGCGTTCGCTGATGATCCGGTCCTGGTGGGTCTTGAGCGCTTCGCATTCCAGATGGCTGTTCATTTCCTCCGTGATGTCGACATTCACGGCCACCGCGGAGATGACTTGGCCGTTCAGCACGACCGGGGCGGCGGAACTGCGCACGATCCGATCCTGCCGGGTCCGGATATCGGTGTGGATCAGGTTCTGGGCGACCCGCTCCCCGCGCAGGGCCCGGCCCAGGGGCGTGGCCGCGGGCTCGAGCTGCCGGTTGGAGTCCAGGTCGCGAATATCGAACCGCTCCACCAGATCCGCAATCTGGACATTCAGTTCAGCGATGCTGTCCACCCCGAACTGCCGAAGGGCCTGGGCATTGCAGCGGTGGACGCCGTTCAGGTCTCCAATGAAGAGCCCATTGGGCAGGGCATCCAGGATCGCGTTGGCCTCCGCCGTCTGCCGTTTGAGCTCGGCAGAGAGGCTGTCTGCCTGATCGCGAGCCAACCGCAAGTTCTCTGCCTGCAGTCGAAGTTCCGTCACGTCGGTATGAATCGCCACGGCGCCGACGATCTCCCCGTTGTCCAGGATGGGGGCGGCAGCCGTGCGCAGGTACACCTCCTCACCGGTGTTGGGTCGGGTGAGCAGGTACTCATCGATCACGGTTTCGCCGTTCAGGGCCCGCAGGAAGGGCAGCGCCAGCTCGGTCATGGCCATGCCGTCCCGCCAGCGCAGGTTGAAGGTACGGATCTGCTGAACGGGATCCCCGATGGAGGCCATGGACGAGATCCCCAGGATGCGCAGCGCCGAACCGTTGCAGATGCACGAACCATCCCGGGTCCCGATCAGCACGCCATCCGGAAGGGATTCAATCAGGGCCCTGATCTCGGCTTCCTGGAAGCGGCTCAGTCTGGAAATCCGGGCGATCTCCGAAACGCGGAGCTGGTCTTCGGCCTGCAGATACGCTTGGTGGGACTGCAGATCCTGCACGATGGGACGCAGTCTTTCCCGGGCGTTCGGCACCGTCCCTGAAGCCGGTGCCCTCGCGTTGCCGACAAGCTGTTGCAGCACCTGCGGCCCCTGAGCCTCCTCGTCCTCCCTTTCAACCTCCTCCAGTAGCCGTTCAAGCAACATCTGAAGCTTCTTCATCCGGAGCTCCTTGATCTCGGGGTCTGACCTCTGGTCGGCCGTCCTGCATGCTCCTCATGCCACGGGTCGAAGCGGCTCGCGTGGCGGGACAAGTCTAGGAGAAGGCCATCGGCGTGGCAAACGTTATTGAATGACGGCCTTCCGGATCCATAAACACGTTTTTTTCAACCTTAACGACGGAACCCAAAGGCAGAGGGACCGAGTCCGCCCGACGAAACAAAACCCGCCGGCAGCAGCTCCCGCGAAACGCTCCACCCGTTGCAATCGGCTCGCGCCCCCCATGCGGTGCAAAGAGGGCAGCCCCCCGGGCCTGCCCTCAGGTCTCGTCAATCGGCGGCTTCCCCCGCGGCCCTCAGGCCAGGGTCCGCTGCAGGACGCCCCGGAACTCGGCCAGGCGATACGGCCGGCCCAGCACCCCGGCCTGCGCCTCCTCGGGGATCCCCTTTTCCTCGACCCCATGGGGATGGCCGAGCACGACCGGGATGCTGCTGTCGATCTCGTGAATGGCCCTGAAGGCCACCCTCCCATCCATCTTCGGCAGGCTGAGATCGAGGAGCACCAGGGCAAGGTCCCCGTGGTGGTCGCAGAAAACCTCAACGGCCTCCATCCCCTCGGTGGCCTCGAGGACGGTGAAACCAAGGTCCTCGGCCATGCGCCGAACCTTTTTCCGTTCCTCCTCGTCGTGCTCGACCACCAGGATGCTGCCCTGCCCCCGCCAGCTGGGCATGGAGGCTCCCGGATGGATCGTTCTGGGGGTCCGCATCGCCGGCAGGAGGATCTTGAAGGACGAACCTTTGCCCACCTCGGTCTGCACCTGGATCCCGCCCCCGTGGTCACGGACCACGCCGATCACTTCGGCCAGGCCCAACCCGCGCCCCATGAATTTCGTCGAGAAGAAGGGCTCGAAGAGCCGGGTCACGACCTCGGGGGGCATTCCTGCCCCCTCATCCGTCACCTCCAGGGTGGCGAAGTGTCCCGGAGCCACGGGCAGGACCCAGGAACGACCATCGATGGCACCCTGATCGAGGCATTCGGCCCGAGTCCGGACGATCAATCGCCGCCCCGGGCCGTTGGGCATGGCCTCCAGCGCATTGGTGAGCAGATTGACGACGGACTCCGAGATCTGGGTCGGATCGGCCAGCACGAACGGGAGCCGGTCACTCAGCACGGCGTGCAGGTCCACCTGGGCGGGAATGGCATCCTGGATGAAATGCAGGCTCTCCCTGAGCACCAGATTGAGATCCAGCTCGGCGGAAGCCCTTTTCCCCTGCCCGGCATAGGCCAGCATCTGGTGGGTGAGCTTAGCCGCCCTCATGGCCGCCTTCTCAATGGCCGCCATGTATGTGGCCACCTTGCTGTCCGGCTCGATCGTCATCAGGGTGAGATTCGCGTTGCCCACGATGGTGGCGAGGAGGTTGTTGAAATCGTGGGCAATGCCACAGGCAAGCGTCCCGATGGCCTTGGATTTCTCGGCCTGCTGGAGCAGCCTTTCCAGCCGGGCCTTGTCTTCCTCCCCCCGCCTGCGCGCGGTGATGTCACTCAGCACCAGATGCTGCACGGATGCATGGCCAGCCACGGACCCGGCGCTGGGCGGCGGCGCCCTCCTGCCCCTGGTCAACACGTGCGCCCAGAAGACGGTTCCATCCTTTCTCACCATCCGCAGCTCGCATTCCTGGGTTGCCTCCGCCTCGGCAAAGCGGTCCCTGCACAGGCAGTAGATATCCTGGTCCTCACCGGAGATGAATCGGGTGATCGGCATACCGATCAAGGCGTTACGAGCTATGCCCAGCAGGTTGGCCGCGGCGAGGTTGGCCTCGCTGATCACCCCGTCGACCAGCGAGAAGTAGCCCACCGGGGCTGACTCATAGAGATCGCTGTAGCGCGCCAGCGAGGCCTCAAGCTCCGCCTCCGCCCGCCGCAGTTCCTCATTCTGCATTTCCAGTTCAATCTGATGCACGGATAATTCATGAAACATCCGGATCAGGTCTTCGCTCGACAGGTTGCCATGCACCTGGGGGGACCATCGTGGCTTCCGCTGGAACGCTTCCTCAGCCATCCTCCGCAAATGGGCTGCCTTATCGAAATCATCTCCACTCGTGGCCATCGGTCCACCCCATGGGGAGCATCAGAAAGAGCCGTCGAGCCCCGAGCCTTCCAGCTGATGGGTTCTATTATGATTTATAAAAATAATATATTTGAATAATTTGTTAACTAACTCCATCAACATAGGGCAAAAATCAAGACAGTGCAATGACATTTCGTGTGAAGGTTCCGTGACGGGTTTCCCGGGATGTTGGCGTCGTTGGCCCAGACGGTGGGCAGGACATCGGCGTGCGGGGCATCCGGGGCGTCAATCGCCGACCGGGACCCAGGCCCCGTTGGCTTCGCTGGAGCGGACGACAGCCTGGATGAAGCGCGCACCCAGCAGGCCGTCGTGGGCGTTCGGGAACGCCATCGCCAACGGATCGGGCGTGGTGCCGGCGTGGCCGGCGGCGATGGCTTCGGCCGCGTCGGAATAGAGGTTGGCGAAGGCCTCGAGGAAACCTCCCGGATGGCCTTTGACGATCCGCGAAGCACGGGCCGCCAGCGGCAGGGTGCCGGGACCGTTGGGCGTGCGCAGCTGGGCCGGGCCGTCCAGGGGCTTGAAGCTGAGCGCCTGGGGAGCCTCCTGCTGCCATTCCAGGGTGCCGAGCGCGCCGCTCACGCGGATGCGCAGGCTGTTCTCGACTCCGGCGGCCGCCTGGGTCACCCAGAAGCTGCCCCGGGCGCCACGCTCCAGGCGCAGCATGGCGCCGGCATAGTCGTGGACCACCCGGCCGGGGACGATGCTGCCGACTTCGGCGGCCACTTCCGTCACCTCGAGCCCGGTGATGAAGCGCAGCAGATTGTGCGCGTGGCTGCCGATGTCGCCCATCACCAGGGACGGTCCGCCCTTGCTGGGGTCGTGGCGCCAGGACCGTCCCTGGGCGGGTTGGAATTCGCGGGCGTTGCCACCCTGCACGTATTCCACCTGCACGAGCCGGATGTCTCCCAGTTCGCCCGCTTCGACCATGGCCCGCGCCTGCCGCACCATCGGGTACCCGGTGTAGTTGTGGGTCAGACAGAACACCCTGCCGCTGGCGAGCACCGCCGCGTGCAGGCGCTGGGCTTCTTCGACGGTGTTGGTCATCGGCTTGTCGCAGATGACGTCGAACCCGGCGGCCAGCGCCGCGCTGGCCAGTTCGCAGTGGCTGTCGTTGGGCGTCATGATGGCCACCACGTCGGCGCCCCCCGCGATCGCCCGTTCGCCTGCGAACAGGGCCGCCGCCGAAGCATAGGCTCGCTCCGGCGCGAGTCCCAGCTCCCGTCCGGCCTGCAGGCTCCTGGCCGGGTCGGAGGAAAGCGCCCCGGCGACCAGCTCATACCGGTTGTCCAGGGCCGCGGCGTGCCGGTGCATCGCGCCGATGAACGATCCGGGTCCGCCGCCGATGACGGCGAGGCGCAGGCGGCGGCCCAGCATGGCGATGACGGGGTTCAGAGTCATGGGGAGCTCCTTGCGGGTGGGAAGCGGATTCACCCTCTACTTCACCACATCCGCAGCCGCCCGGGGCGGCCTTCGGGCTGGTTCCATCGGGACCGGTATGATGGACCGTGCCGGGCGCGCGGCTTGGCGGTCTTTCGGGCGAAGCAGGAAGGGAAACCATCCATGGCGGTCATCAAGGAGGTTGCGGAACGCGCAGGGGTATCGGTGGGCTCGGTGTCCAAGTATCTGCACCACCCCAAGACCCTCAAGCCGGATACCCGGCGGCGGATCGAGGCCGCCATCGAGGCCCTGGACTACCGGCCGAGCCCCCTGGCCCAAAGCCTGCGCACCGGCCGCACTGGCGTCATCGCCGTATCCGTGCCGGACATCATCAACCCCTTCTTTGCCGAGACCTACAGTGCGATCCACCGGGCCGCCGGGCTGAGGGGGCTGGCCACGGTCCTGCACACCACCGACTCCCGGCTGGAAACCCTGCGGGAGAGCCTGTCCCAGCGCTCCATCCGCCAGGTGGATGGCGCCATCTTCTGTTTCCTCGACGAAAGCGAGGCCGTGAACGAGTACCTGGGCCGGGTCGCCCGGCGCATCCCGGTCGTCCTGCTGAGCGAGGATCTGGCCAATACCCGGTTCGACGCGGTCGCCATCGATGTGCGGGACGGGATCCGCCAGGCCACCACCCATCTGGCCGAGGCCGGGCGCCGGCGCATCGCCTATGTGGGCGGACCGGAAACGAGCCGGATCTCCCGGGACAAGCACGCGGGCTACCTGCAGGGGCTGGAGCGGAGCCGGCTGGCGCCGGACCCGTCGCTCCGTTGCACCGGCCCCTTCACGCTGCCGACCGGATACCAGGCCGCCCGAAGCTTCATGCTGGCGCCCACCCCACCGGACGCCATCGTGGCCGAAAACGATCTGCTGGCCCTGGGCTGCCTGAAATACCTGCTCCAGCAGCGCATCGCGGTCCCCGGCCAGGTGGCGGTCAGCGGTTTCGACGACATCAGCCTCGCCGCCATGTACGAACCGGCCCTGACCACGGTGGCCATCCCGGTCGAAGCCATGGCCACCGAAGCCCTGGCCATGGTGGCCCGCTCCCTGGGAGCCGCGGCCACCCCACCGCACCAGACGGTGCTGCCCCTGGAACTCCGGATCCGGGCCTCCAGCGCCCCCCCGGCGCCGGCATCCTTCCGCTGAGCGCCTCCCTTCCAGCTCGCCCGCCGGCCACCCTCCCCCTGACGTCAATCCCGCCCGTAGACGGCCCGCACCGCCGGATAGAGGCGCTGGTAGCGCTGGAAATGCTCCTGGTAGATCCGGTGCTGTTGCGGGTCGGGCCGGAAGGTGGCCCGCAGCTTCACCAGGCGGGCGACGCCTTCCGCCAGACTGGTGTATAGGCCGCAGGCCGTGCCGGCCAGGATGGCCACCCCCAGGGTTCCCGCCTCTTCCACCGCCAGGGAGCTCACCGGCAGGCCCATCATGTCGGCCTTGAGCTGCAGCATCCGGTCCGACCGGGCCAGCCCCCCGGTGGCCCGCAGTTCATGGATGGCCAGGTCGGCTTCGGCCAACCGGGCGAGGTTCACCATCATTTCGAAGGTGAGGCCTTCCAGGATGCCCTTGATGATGCGCCCGGGGCTGGTATCCAGGCCCAGGCCGACGATGGCCCCCACGGCGGCGCTGTCCATGTGGGGGGTGGCGGCCCCGGCGAAATGGGGCAGGACGTAGAGCCCCGACGGGCCGGCCACCGCCTGTTCGATCAGCACCTGGTAGGGATCCACGCCCCGGCGGCCGGCCTCGGCCACCTGGGCCGCCCCGAACCGGTCCCGGTACCAGCGCAGCAGGCTCCCGCTGGTGAACGAAAAGGCATAGGTCACATAGGCGTCCGGCACCACGTGGGGCACGCAGGCGAAGGAACTGGCCGCCATGCGCGCGTTGATGACCGGCCGATCAAAACAGGGGGTGATGCACTCGGTCGTGCCCATGCCGTCGATGGCCAGCCCGGGCCGGATCGCCCCGGCGCCCAGGGCGGCGCAGGCCTGGTCGTGGCCGCCCGCCACCAGCAGGGCGCCCGGGTTGAGCCCCAGCGCACCGGCGAGTTCCCGCGCCACCGGTCCCAGCGCGGTCCCGGCCGGCACCGCCTCGCCGAACAGCGCCTGGTCGATGCCCGCCGCGGCCAGGAGCTCCGGGGACCAGCGCTTGCGGACCACATCGAAGGCCATGGAGCGGGAGGCCAGGGAATGGTCGGTGACCGGCCGCGCTCCCAGCCGGTAGAGCACCAGATCGGCGAAGAACAGGAACTTCCAGGTCCGGTCGAACAGCTGGGGGCGATGCCGCTGCAGCCACATGATCTTGCATATGGAGTACATGGGGTGCAGGGCGATGCCGGTGATCTGCAGGATCCGCCCGGGCCCCACCCGGTCGCCCAGAATGGCGGCCTGCTCGCCGCCCCGGGGATCGAAATAGAGGATGCCCGGAGCCAGCGCCCGGCCGTCCCGGTCGATGGGGACGACGGTCTCGCCGAACGAGGACACGCTGATCGCCTGGACCCCGCGGCCGACCCCCGGGGCGACCAGGGACTGAAGGATGACGGTCCGGACCGCCGTCCAGACCGTATCCGCGTCCAGTTCGGCCTGGCCCTCCGCCGGGCGCGAAACGGCGTATTCCTGGTAGCCACGGCCCAGGATCCGGCCTTCCGGGTCCACCACCGTCGCCTTGCAGCCCGAAGTCCCGACGTCGATGCCGAGGATGCTCATGGCCCCTCAGAACCCGCGCCCGGCCAGGGACTCGAAGGTGTAGCCCAGGTAGGTCTCCAGGGCCTCGCGCACGGGGACCAGGATCGAGCCGAACGCCACCGACACATGGTGGCGGTAGCCCTGCCGGCCGATGGCCAGGAGCTTGTCCTGCAGGTGCTCGATCCGGGCCACCCCAGCGCAGCCGAAGAACCCGGGTTCGATCGGGTCCGTGGTGAATGCGCCTTCGCCGATGTAGCAGCGCAGCTGGCCGTCCTCGGTCCTGGAACTGGCGAAGGTCATGGGCGAGGCCTGGATCCGGCCGACATTGCAGCCCCAGCCGCAGCCGCTGCCCAGGCTCTTGGCGAACATCGGGTGCTCGATGACCTGGCCCTTGCCCTGCATCAGGGTCTGGGGCACCGGCCCGCAGTGGAACAGGATGCACTTGTCGGGCTCGTCCCCGTAGTTGTTGTTCCAGTCCAGGCAGGTGGCCGGACCGCCTGCCGCCAGGGACAGGGCCAGCATCGGCACGGCATTGCAGACATCCAGTTCGCAGGCGGAGGGGATGCCGCGGTCGTTGAGTTCGCTGACCAGCACGCAGGGGGCGATGCCCAGTTCCTGCTCCAGCTCGATCCAGCAGCGAAGCGCCAGGCAATCGAGCTTGTACTCGGCCACCAGCTCATCCAGCGCCACGCCCAGCCGCGTCAGCATGGCGATCTTGGCCTCGGGCACCCCGTCCCAGCGGGTGTAGTCGCGCAGCCGCGACCGCTTGGCCAGGAAGGGGGCCCCGGCGGGATCCACGGCCCGGACCCGCCGGAGCACCTCGGACAGGTCCAGGGCCTCGGTGGTGATGCCGTATTTCTGCAGGGTCAGTTCGTCGAAGCGCACGGTCTTGAAGGCCGTGGTCCGGGCGCCGATGGCCCCCACCGTCAGCCGGCGCATGCCCCGGACCACCCGGCAGGTGGCGGCGAACCAGGCCAGATGCTGGGCGAAGGCCGCGGCGTCCGGATGGACCGTGTGGGGGGCGAAGGCGGTGAACCGGATGCCGTACTGGTGAAAGACATCCATGATCGAGAACTTGCCGCAGAAGGCGTCGCGCCGGTGCTGGAAATCCATCTGCCCGGGCTCGTCCGGCCAGGCCTGGACCAGGATGGGCACCCCGCAGTCCCGCAGGGCGGCCACCGCGCCGTTCTCGTCGCCGAAGTTGGGCAGGGACAGGATGACCCCGTCGAACTCCCCCTCATGCTGCTTGAGGAAGCGGGCATAGACCTGCCCCTCCTGGACCGTTTCCACCGCCCCGAACCGGGTCGCCCCGGGATCCAGCAGCAAGGCCCGGTATCCGGCCTGCTCCACCACCGCCTGGAGCCCGCTGCGAGCCCCCGCGATCAGTGATTCCGGGAAGAAGCCCCGGTTGCCGAAAAACAGGGCAAAGCACAACGGACGGCTGGAAGGCATCGCGCACTCCTCGGGAAGCTCTCACTGGGAAATGAATCGATTCATTTTGCGCCGACTCCCCTTGGCCCACAAGTTTTTTGTCCCCGCGCGGGGTTCCGCCGCCAGCCGCGACCCGGTCGCCGGCCGTCTCCGGCCACGCCCCACCCATTACGCCTTCCGGCCGCAACGGATGCATAATGGAGGGGAGTTGAAAAGAGGTTGGCAGCAGCGCCCGTGACGAGCTTCGGGGTGACCAGCCGGCCCCAGGAGAATGTCGTGCCCCGTGCCACCCCCAGCTTTCGAACCACGGCCCTGATCATTGCCAGCGCCTTATTCATGGAGCAGTTGGATTCCACCGTCCTGGCCACGGCGCTGCCGACCATGGCCCGCAACTTCCGGGTTTCGCCCCTGCACATGAGCGCCGCGCTCACCGCCTACATGCTGGGCCTGGCGCTGTTCATCCCGGCCAGCGGCTACTTCGCCGACCGCTTCGGCGCCCGCCGCGTGTTCCGCCTGGCCATCGCCGTGTTCACCGGCGGGTCCATCCTGTGCGGTCTGTCCGGCAGCCTGTCCTTCCTGGTAGCGGCGCGGCTGCTCCAGGGCCTGGGCGGGGCCATGATGGTCCCGGTGGGGCGCCTGGTGCTGCTGCGCACCGTGGCCAAGAAGGACATGGTTTCCGCCATGTCCTGGTTCACCGTGCCGGCCCTGCTCGGCCCGGTGGTGGGCCCGCCCCTGGGCGGGTTCATCGTCACCTACGCGTCCTGGCGCTGGATCTTCTACATCAACGTCCCGTTCGGGCTCCTGGGCATCTACCTGGCCACCCGGTTCATCGGCGAGATCCGGGAACCGGATCCCGGACAGTTCGATCTGCGCGGCTTCTGCCTGTCTTCCCTGTCCCTGGGCTGCCTGATGTACGGCCTGGAACTGGCCAGCCACGGCGGCGAATCCCTGCGGGTCCTGGCGCTCATCCTGGGCGTCGGGCTGGCGGCGGGCATCGCCTATGTGCGGCACGCGCGCTGGTTCAGCCATCCGATCCTGGACTTCGGGCTGATGCGCGTGCCGACCTTCGGCCTTTCCGTGATCGGCGGTTCCCTGACCCGCATCACCGCCGGAGCGCTGCCGTTCCTGCTGCCGATGATGATGCAGATCGGCTTCGGCTATTCCGCCGCCCGAAGCGGGCTCATCACCGTATCCGCCGCCATCGGGGCCTTCCTCATGAAGACGGTGACCGCGCCGATCCTGCGCCGCTTCGGGTTCCGCGACACCCTGGTCTGGAATGCGGTGATCGCCTCGATCTTCCTGGCCGTATGCGCCGCCTTCCGCCCCAACTGGTCGTTCCTGTGCATCACCTGCGTGCTGTTCGTGGGCGGCTTCTTCCAGTCCCTGCAGTTCAACGCCCTCAACACCATCGCCTACGCCGACCTCTCCCAGCCGCGCATGAGCGCCGCCACCAGCTTCTACACCACCTTCCAGCAGCTGATGCTGTCGCTGGGGATCTGCATCTCGTCGGCCACGCTGGCCCTGTCCATGGCCCTGTCCGGGCATCCGACCCCCCACCTGGCGGATTTCTCCGTGGCCTTCCTGGTGGTCACCGCCATCTCCCTGGTCGCCGCGCCGGTCTGCGCCCGCCTGCCCAGGAATGCCGGCGCCGCCATGAGCGGCCATCGGGTCGGCAGCGGCCAGCCGCCGCCGGCGGATCTGGTGCTGGACCCGGCGACCGAACACTGAGGGGGTTGCGTGCCGCCAGGTACCCGGCAGCCCTAGCAACAAGGCCATGACTTGCCCTATAGTGATGCATGACTCATGACGGCCAGAGCGGAATCCTGATCCCCAGCGGCGGACACCGCCTGCTGGGCACCCTGTTCCTGGCCTGGGGGGATGCCCCCAAGCCCACCGTGCTGCTGCTGCATGGCATGCCGGGCCTCGAGCTGAACCTGGACGTCGGCCTGGATCTGCGCGAGCACGGCTGGAACACCCTGGTCTTCCACTACCGGGGCTGCGGCGGCAGCGGCGGCCCCTACCCTGGTCATCCACGGCGCCGGCGACACCCTCATCCCCGTGGCCCAGTCCGAGGCCCTGCACGCCAGGGCCGGCGCGCCGCGCCAGCTGCTGGTCCATCCGGAGGCCAACCACAGCTTCACCCGGCATCGCCCCTGGCTGCGGCAGACCCTGCGGGACTGGCTACTGGGCCTGGCGCTCTGAGCGATTTCGCATCCGCAATCGCGCCGCCGCCCAGGATGCGGAAGGCCGGGCAGCACGAAAGGGCTTGACTTCTGCCGTCCAAGACGGGATAAATTAAATTATTATCCATCTTATTTTTCACCTGCCCTGCCCAGTCGCCGGCCGGCCCAGGCGTTCCTATTGTCTGGCCGCCGAAAAGGTGCCCCGCATGCCGGACGAACCCCGCCCTGAAACCGCCGCCCCTGAACCCCACCCGGACCGGACGGGAGCGGCTGAACTTCGCGCCCAGAACCGGACCCTCCGGGCCTGGTCCAAGAGCAACCAGGCGCTCATGCACTCCCAGTCCACCCCGGAGGCGCAGTACCTGTCCGAGATCTGCCGGATCATCACCGAGGACTGCGGGCACGCCATGGTCTGGATCGGCTTCGCCGAGGCGGATCCGGCCAGGACGGTCCGGCCCGTGGCCCACGCCGGGTTCGACGCGGGCTACCTGGAGACCCTGCGCATCACCTGGGCCGACACCGAGCGCGGCCAGGGCCCCACCGGCATCGCCATCCGCACCGGCCAGCCCACCCTGTGCCAGGACATGCGCACGGACACCCGGTTCGCCCCCTGGCGCGAGGAGGCGCTCCGGCGCGGCTACCAGTCCTCCCTGGTGCTGCCGTTCCGGGACGGAAGCCAGCCCCTGGGCGCCATCACCCTGTACGCCTACCAGCCGGACGCCTTCCCCGCCGGCGAGGTCACCCTGCTGCTGGAACTGGCCGCCGATCTGGGCCACGGCATCGTCCTCAACCGGCTGCGGGAAGAAAAGGCCCAGGCCTACGCCCAGCTCAAGGAAGCCGACCGGCGCAAGGACGAGTTCCTGGCCATCCTCGCCCACGAACTGCGCAACCCGCTGGCGCCCATCCGCAATGCCGCGCACCTCCTCGCCCTGCACCCGGCCGCGGACCCGGAGCTGCGCGGACTGTACGACCTGATCGGCCGTCAGGCCGGGCACATGGCCCGCATGGTGGACGATCTGCTGGAAGTGTCCCGTCTGGAGCAGGGCAAGCTCCACCTGCGCCGGGAGCGGCTGGACCTGGGGACCGTGGTGGCCCAGGCTCTGGCCGCCTGCCGGGAACCCATCCAGGAGCGCCACCAGCGCCTGGAGCTGGACCTGCCGGGCGAAGTGCTGGAGGTGGACGCGGATCCGGTCCGCATGGAGCAGATCGTCAGCAACCTGGTGCACAACGCCAGCCGGCACACCCCGCCGGGCGGGACCATCCGGGTCGCCGCGGCCCGGGAGCGGGGGGACGCGGTGCTGCGGGTCCGGGACAGCGGGGCCGGCATGACCGCGGAAGTGCTGGCGCACGCGTTCGATCTGTTCTACCAGGGCGCCGCGGATCTGGGCCGGGCCAGCGGCGGGCTGGGCGTCGGCCTGAGCCTGGTGCAGGGCCTGGCCGGGCTGCACGGCGGCCGCGTCGCCGCGGCCAGCGCCGGGCCGGGCCAGGGCAGCGAGTTCACCCTGGTCCTGCCCGCCCCGGCCCCCGCGCCCGCCCCGGCGCAGCCGGAGCCGGCCGCGCCGCCCCGGATCCAGGTGGGGCCGCACCGGCAGGTGCTGGTGGTGGATGACAATCCGGAAGTGGTGGGCACCGTGAAACTGCTGCTGGAGGCCATGGGCTGCCAGGTGGCGACGGCCGCCACCGGCCTGGCGGGCGTCAAGCAGGCCCTGGCCCTGCGCCCCCGCCTGGCCCTGGTGGATCTGGGACTCCCGGACCTGGGCGGCCTGGAGGTGGCCGCCCGGATCCGGACCGGCCTGGGCCGCGCCATCCAGCTCATCGCGCTCACCGGCTACAGCCGGGACGCGGACATGGCCGCGGCCACGGCCGCCGGCTTCGACCGCTACCTGGTCAAGTCCACGGACCCGGGCGAGCTGGTGCGGATCGTGGCCGAGTGCCTGCTCTGAAGGCAAGCCCCCGCCGGCAGCGCAGGGGGGACCGCGATCAGGATTTCACCGGCTCATTGAGCTGGCCGAGCAGCTTGCGCAGGGCCGCCGTCACCCGGGCCACCGCCGGTCGCCGGGGCGCCGAAGGCCGCACCGCCCTGGGCTGGCGCTTGCGGGGCAGCGGCAGCATGGGCCCCAGCCCCAGGTTGAGCCCCCGGGCCAGTTGGCCGGTGAGCAGCAGCTCCCGGCAGTCGGCCACCGTCAGCCCCTCCTGCAGCCAGGTGCGGATCTGCACCAGCCGGCCCAGCTCATCCACGTGGTAGTAGCGCAGGTTGCCCTTGCTGCGCCGGGGCTGGATCTCCGGGATCACCCGCTCCCAGTAGCGCAGTTCCTTGGGCTTCACTCCGACCCGGAGGGCCGCCTCCCCGATCTTCAGCCAGAGGCGCTCCATCAGGATTCTCTCGCCTCGATACCGAGGGACTTGAGCCGTTTGTAGAGGTTGGAGCGATCCAGGCCCAGCCGCTCGGCCACCCGGGTCATGTTGCCGTTCTGGTGCTTGAGCTCGCGCTGGATGTAGGTGCCTTCGAACCAGTCCCGGGCGTCCTTGAGGCTGGAGAACTCCGGGAAGGAGAAGGGATCCGGCTCGTTGAGCACCCGCACGGCCAGGGGTCCCAGATCCCGGGTGCTGATGTCCGCCCCCCGGGCCAGGATCACCGCCCGCTCCATGAGGTTCTTCAGTTCCCGCACGTTGCCCGGCCAGTCATGGCGCAGCAGGGTGTCCCGGGCGTCGGGGGCCAGGCGCCGCAGTGGGCGGCCGTACTTGCGGGAGATGCGCTGGATGAACGCCTCGGCCATGGGGATCAGCTCCTCGGGCCGCTCCCGCAGGGGCGGGATGCGCAGCGGCACCACCGCCAGCCGGAAGTACAGATCCTCCCGGAACCGTCCGGCGCGGATCTCTTCGGCCAGATCCTTGTTGGTGGCGGTGATCACCCGCACGTCCACGGCCACGGCGCCGCCGCCGCCCACCGGCTCGATCCGGCCCTCCTGCAGGGCCCGGAGCACCTTGGCCTGGGTCTTCAGGGACATGTCCGCCACTTCGTCCAGGAACAGGGTGCCCTCGTGGGCCTCCTTGAACTTGCCCTTCTGGTCCCGCACCGCGCCGGTGAAGGCCCCCTTCACGTGGCCGAACAGCTCCGATTCGATCAGCTCCTCGGGAATGGCCGCGCAGTTCACCTCCACGAACGGGGCCCGGGCGCGGGCGCTCTGCCGGTGGATCAGCCTGGCCACCTCCTCCTTGCCGCTGCCGTTCTCGCCGGTCAGCAGCACCCGCCCTTCGGTGGGCGCCACCAGGTTCAGATCCGCCAGCAGCCGTTTCATGGCCGGGCTGTCGGCCATGAAGAACCGGTCCTGGTTCACCTCCTGGTACAGCCGCAGGTTCTCCTCTTCCAGGTGGCGCTGCTTGAGCCCGTTGCTCACCACCAGCAGCAGCCGGTCCAGGTCCACCGGCTTTTCCAGGAAATCGAAGGCGCCCAGCTTGGTGGCCTGCATGGCGGTGTCGATGTTGCCGTGGCCGGAGATCATCACCACCGGCAGTTCCGGACGCAGCTGCTTGGCCTGCTTCAGGGTCTCCAGGCCGTCGATCCCGGGCAGCCAGACATCCAGGAGCATCAGGTGCACCCCTTCCCCGTCGGAGTTCTGGAGCAGGTCCAGGGCCTGCTCGCCGCGCTCCACCTTGAGCACGCCATAGCCTTCTTCGGCCAGGGATTCGCCCAGGGAACGGCGTATCCCCGGCTCGTCGTCCACGATCAGGATGGTGAGCAGAGCTGACATGAAGGAGCCTATCCTTTCAGGGCTTCCTTATACTATCTGGTGGGGAGATGAAAATGCTTGTGGATTCCCACTGCCACCTCACGGGCAGTCATCTGGACGCGGACAGCCTGGAGGCGCTCCTGGAGCGGGCCCGCCGGGCGGGTGTGGCCGGCCTGGTGGCCGTGGGCACGGATCTGCAGGACGACCGCCGAGTGCTGGCCCTGACCGAAACGCATCCGCAGATCCAGGCCAGCCTGGGGGTCCATCCCCACGAAGCCGCGGGCTGGAGCCCGGAGGCGGCCCTGGACCTGGAGGCCCTGCTGGGCCACCCGCGGGCGCGTTTCGTGGGCGAGACCGGCCTGGACTGGCACTACGACCTGAGCCCGCGGGACCGCCAGGAGACGGCGTTCCGGGACCAGATCCGCTGCGCCCGGAGGCTCGGAAAGCCTCTCATGATCCATACCCGGGAAGCGCCCCAGGAGACCCTGCGCATCCTCCGGGAGGAAGGCGCCGAGCAGGTGGGCGGGATCATCCACTGCTTCTCCGAGGACCGCGCCTTCGCCGCCCAGGCCTTGGATCTGGGCTTCCATCTGAGCTTTTCGGGCATCGTCACCTTCCGCAACGCCGAAGGCATCCGCGAAGTGGCCGCCTGGGCGCCCCAGGACCGGATCCTGGTGGAGACCGATTCCCCGTACCTGGCTCCGGTCCCGTTCCGAGGCAAACCCAACGAGCCCGCGTATGTGGTCCAGGTGGCGGCCCAGGTGGCCAGCCTCCGGCAGCTGGCGCCGGAGCGGCTGGCCGAAATCACGCTGGACAACCTGGAGGCCCTGTGCGGCTGGTCCCCCCAATCCTGATCCCCGGAACCTCCGGCCCGGCCCGCGCGCGCGGCCCCGTTGCCGCCCCCCGGCGGCTGCTCCGGCCCGGCCGGACCGCGGCGGCGGTGCTCCTGGGCCTCGCCCTGGCGATGGCCGGCCGGGCCGCCACGCCCGCGGTCTCCGGCGCCGGCCTGCCCTGGAAGTCCGCGCTGGTGCTGCCCTGGCAGATCGGCGCCCCCGACGCCGCGCCGCCCCCCTACACCACCCCCCCCACCCAGTCCTACCTGCCGCTGAAGGTGCGCATCGCCCCGGACGGCGCCCTGCGCATCACCGACGACCAGGGCAACATCCGGCTGCGCACCGGGCTGCCAGGCCGGCCCTTGAAGGCCTGGCGGGACTGGGGCACCCCGGTGCCGGACCTGTTCCAGCCGCTGGCCTTCTCCCCCCACACCCCGTTCCAGCGGGGCATCGGCGGGGTGTCCGTGGATCTGCCGGACTTCCGGGCGGCCCTGGAGGGCCTGCTGTGGATCCTGGACGACGACGAGCACCTGCTCACCGTGGTCCACCCGGCCACCTCCCAGGTGGTCTACCTGCTCATGCCCGGCGGCCAGGGCCTGGACCTGGGCTTCTACCCGGACCACCTGGAAGTGAAGGCGACGCCCGAGGGCGCCGCCCCCCGCCAGGACGCCTCCGCCTGGTCCCTGAGCTGGCTCGCCCTGCTGCCGCAGTTCGTCCAGCTGGGCAAGGACCCCACTCTGGACCGCCCCCGGGGCACCGCCCTGCTGCCGTTCCCCAAGGAATAGCTCCAGCGTCCAGGTCCCGACCCTGCGCCCTGTACGCCCCCGGTCCATCGCATTCGCGATGGACCGGGGGCTGAAGGGAACGGCCCAAGGCGACGAAGGTGTTCCACCTTCGTGGAAGGAAAAGGGTTCCCGCCCATTTTCCCGGCGATCAGGGGTGAAACCCGGGCCTTGTTCCTGAGGGTATCGAAAGGTTGAGTTCCTTGATCGGAGATCAAGGAACTCAACCAACTTACGGGTGCCACGTAGGGACCCGAACGAGAGACCTGGGCGTGCTCTTAATACTGGGCGATGGGGTAGGAGCCCTTTTCGATCACCTGGGCGGCGATGCGGTCGCGCAGGCGGGAACTGGACTGGGGCACGAAGCCCGCGAAGGCGCCCAGGGCGGCGAGGGCGCCTTCCAGGGCTTGGCCTTCCAGGACTTCGGCCAGCAGCATGCGGGCATTGGTCTGCACCTTGTGCCAGCTCTCGTTCACGTAGGCGTCGGCGCAGTCCCGGGCCAGGGCGGCCCAGTGGTGGCCGGCCTCGGTCATCATCCCGGCCCGCACCACGGCGCACTCCATGGCGTAGATCTCGGTGAGCATGTCCGCCACCCGGGCCGAGGCTTCCTGGTTCTCGATGAGCTTCTGCCCGCACAGTTCCAGGGCGGTGGCGGCGGCGTAGGCGCACAGGCGCTTGGCCAGCTCCACCGCGTGCCGGGAACAGGCCAGGGGGCCGCTGAAGCCGGCCGGCTTGGGCACGTCCTCGGTGGAACGGGACAGGGGCAGGGAGCCGTTGCCGGCCTTCTTGAACAGGCTGCCGGCAATGATCATCCGGTTGATCTCGTTGGTGCCTTCGAAGATCCGGTTGATGCGGTTGTCCCGGTAGATCTTTTCGGGGGGGTACTCCGAGGAGAAGCCGTAGCCGCCGAAGGCCTGCACCGCATCGTCGGCGGTGGCGAACAGGGCCTCGCTGCCCCAGACCTTGGCGATGGAAGCCTCCATCCCGAACTCGTCCATGATGTCCAGCTTGAGCTTGGCGGCACCCGGCTGGTCCCAGCTCACGGCCTGCATGCGCTCGTCGATGTAGCCGATGGTGCGGAAGTTCATGGCCTCGGCCACGAACACCCGGGTGGTCATGTCCGCCAGCTTGGTCCGGATCAGGCCGAAGCTGTTCAGCGGCTTGCCGAACTGGGTGCGCTCACCGGTGTACTTGATGGTGTATTCCAGCACCACCTTGGCGGTGCCGGTGCAGCCGGCGCCCAGCTTGAACCGGCCGATGGTGAGGATGCCGAAGGCGATCCGGTGGCCGCGGCCCACTTCGCCCAGGAGCCGGTCCTTGGGGATGCGGCAGTTGTCCAGCACCAGGGCGCGGGTGGAAGAGCCCTTGATGCCCAGCTTGTGCTCCTCCAGGCCGGTGGAGAAGCCCGGATCCTCCTTCTCCACGATGAAGGCGCTGAACTTGCGGCCGTCCACCTTGGCGAACACCACGAACACGTCGGCGAAGCCGGCGTTGGTGATCCACATCTTGCTGCCGTTGAGCACCCAGTGGTCCCCGTCCAGCACGGCGGTGGTCTTGGCGCCCATGGCGTCACTGCCCGAGCCGGCCTCGGTGAGGGCGTAGGCCGCCAGCTTCTGGCCGCTGCCCAGCAGGGGCAGGTACTTGGCTTTCTGTTCCGGGGTGCCGAAATAGACGATGGGCAGGGTGCCGATGCCGGTGTGGGCGCCGTAGGTCACCGAGAAGGACGCCTGCTTGCCCACTTCCTCCAGCAGCACCAGGGTGGTCTTCTTGTCCAGGTCCATGCCGTCGAAGGCTTCGGGGATCTCGATGCTCAGCAGGCCCAGTTCGCCCGCCTTCAGCAGCAGTTCCTTGGTGAGCGGGATATCCAGCTGGTCGAGGGCGCTGTCCGCGGGGATCACTTCGCCCAGCATGAAATCCCGGGCCGCTTCGCCGATGGCCTTGGCCTCGTCGCTCAGCGCTTCGGGGGTGAACTGGGGCTGCGATCCGATGGGGGCCAGCAGGAAGCTGCCGCCAAAGATCTTGTCGCTGGTCAAAACTTCCATGAAACCTCCAGAGTGGGGGGGGACTACCCGATTGCATGCCATAGACAAAGGGGACAGGACCAGTTTACCGGTAACAGGCTCTTATGGGCTGACGGAAGCTGGGTGGTCCGGGGATGATGGATGCAGGAGACGGCCATGCCCCAGGGAAAGCAAGTCCAGACCATGTTTTCCGGCATCGCCGGACGGTACGACCTGCTGAACCATGTGCTGTCCCTGGGCCTCGATGCCTACTGGTGGCGGCGGATGGCCCGGCTGTCCGGTGCCGCCCCGGACCAACTGTTCCTGGACGTGGCCGCCGGCACCGGCGACTCCTCCCTGGCCCTGGCCCGGCGGGGCGCCCAGGTGATTTCCACCGACTTCACCCAGGCCATGCTGAGGCTGGGCCCCGGGAAGTTCCGGGACCGCGGCCAGGCAGAGCGGATCTGGGCCTCGACCGGCGCCGACGCCCAGCACCTGCCCTTCCGCGGCGACAGCTTCGACGGCCTGACCATCTGCTACGGCATCCGCAACGTGGAGGACCGGGCCCTGGCCTACGGCGAGTTCCTGCGGGTGCTCAAGCCCCAGGGCCGGCTCACCATCCTGGAATTCAGCCGGCCCCGCTACCCGTGGCTGCGGGCGCTGTACCAGTTCTACAGCCGGAGCCTCCTGCCCCGCATTGGCGGTTGGCTGAGCGGCTCGCCCGCAGCCTACAGCTATCTGCCCGCCAGCATCCGCGCCTTCCCCGACCAGCCGGCGCTGGCCGGCGAGCTGTCGGCCGCGGGCTTCGGCGAGGTGCGCTGGACCGATCTGAGCGGCGGCATCGTGGCCCTGCACACCGCCCGGAAACCGGCGGCCGCGCCCGGTGCTATGCTGGAAGCCTGAAAAGAGGTGCTGCCATGTCCAAGCCCGATCCCGCCATCACCGCGGACCTCTTGAGCAAGCTCCCGGCCCGGAAGGCCGATCTCCCCAAGAGCGCCGCCACCCCCGGGCTGAAGGACCACGCCAGCCGCCCCCAGCCGCAGGTCGCCCGGGTCAGCTCCCGCTCGGCGGAAAAGGGCTCGGTTCCGGGCCGGACCCGCACCTCCAACCGCGGCAAGTAGTGGCCGCTCCCCCCTCCGGTCAAGCGTTTCAGCCCCGCCCCAGCCCCGTTCATCTCCGGGAGGCTCCATGCCCCTGAAGGATGTGCGTATCGTGAAGGCCTTCCACTGAACGCACCGGCCGGGCCGTACTGGGCACCCCTGGCCCAACCCAGGAGCCCCCATGATCATCTCTCCCCTTGCCTCCATGCGGTGGGCCACCGGTACCCGGTTCCGCCAAGCCGGTCTGGCCGCGCTGCTGCCCCTGCTCGCCCTGGGCTGCTCCAAGAACAGCAGTAGCAGCAGCAGCGCGCCGACCGTCACCTCCTTTTCGCCCACCACGGACGCCTCGGGAACGGGCACCCAGATCAAGGTGTACGGCACCGGCTTTTCCAGTGCCACCGGAGTCACCATCTGCGGGGTCACGGTGCCCTCCGCCAGCAGCAATTCCGACAACCAGGTGCTCAGCGACACCGAACTGGAATTCGATCTGCCGACCGTGACCACCACCGGCGTCATCTCCGTGACCGGCTCCGGCGGCACCGGCAGCTCCAGCCAGGACTTCATCGTCATCCCCACCATTTCCAGCATCCCCGCCGGGAGGGTAGGCAAAAATGTGACCATCAGCGGCAACGGCCTGCTGGGGGTCACCGGCGCCACCTTCACCGGCAACGGGGACAGCTATCCGGTCACCCTGGGTACGGCCACCGCCACCACGCTGGTCATCACGATCCCGAGTACCATGACGGGCGGAGTGGCCTATGAACTCACGCTCGCCAACGGCTATGGCGTTACCTACGCGACCGCGACCTACACGCCGGAAAGCTGACGGCCCGGCCCGGAGCCGGGCATGAGCGTCCTGGTGCAGGCCCCGGGCCTGCTCACCACCCTCCGGGGGCTGGCCCTGCCTGGCCAGCCCCCCACGCCATGGGCGGCCTCCTTCGGCGGCCCCATGGACGAGGTATCGCACCGGCTGGCCTGCCTCCTGGTGGGCGATCCACCGGAAACCGCCTCCCTGGAGATCACCCTGGCCGGGCCGGAGCTGCAGTTCCAGACCGATGCCCTGATCGCCCTGACCGGCGCGGATCTGTCGGCGGAGGCGGACGGGCTGCCCGTGCCCATGTGGCGCCCGGTGCTGGTCCGGGCCGGCACCGGCCTGCGGTTCGGCAAGGCCCTGGACGGCTGTCGCGGCTACCTGGCCGTGGCCGGCGGTTTCCTGCCCACCGGCCCTGACGCGCCGGAGATCCTGGTGGCCGATATCGCCGGGTACTCGGGCCACGCCCTGCGGGCCGAGGATGTGCTGGCCTCGCAGCCGCCGCCCATCGACCGCTATCCGGGACTGCACCGGCGCTTCCAGCGGGAGGACCGGGCCCTGGTCAGCCTGGGCTGGTTCCTGCCCTGGTTCCAGGAGCTGGATTTCCGCCGCCCGGCCTGCCTGCGCCTGATGCTGGGCCCCCACTGGCCCGAACTGGAAACCCAGGCCCGCACGGACTTCCTGGCCGAGACCTTCCGGGTGGCCTCGGATTCGGACCGACTGGGCATTCGCCTGCGCGGCCCCCGGCTGGCCCTCTCGCATCCCCTGGAGCCGGTGGCCGCCCCGACCGCTCCCGGCGCCCTGCTGCTGCACTCCGATGGCACCCCGGTGCTGCTCATGGCCGATGGACCGGCCCTGAGCAGCGCGCCGAGTCTGGGGACCCTGGCCCCGGGGGACCGGGCCAGGGCCGCGCAACTGCGCCCCGGCGACCCGTGCCGGTTCCGCCCCATCACCCCGGAAGAAGCCGAGCACCTGGACCAGGAGCGCCAGGCCCGCCTGCTGGAACTGGGGCGCCTCGCCACCGAGCGCATGGCCCGCTGAGGCCCGGCAGCCGGTCCGGAACAGGCTTCTGGCGCGGGCCGGATCCGCTCGATCCGCTCAATCCGTTCAATCTGCTCAAGGGTTGGCCGGGCCCGATTGCCGGCCGCGGATGTCATGGGGCGCCTCGCCGCCCTTGCGGCCGATATCGGCCATGTGCTCCCGGTCCTGGCTCACCGCCTCGCCGCCCTTGCGGCCGATGTCGGCCATGTGTTCCCGGTCCTGGCTCACCGCCTCCCCGCCCTTGCGGCCGATGTCGGCCATGTGTTCCCGGTCCTGGCTCACCGCCTCGCCGCCCTTGCGGCCGATGTCGGCCATGTGTTCCCGGTCCTGGCTCACCGCCTCGCCGCCCTTGCGGCCGATGTCGGCCATGTGTTCCCGGTCCTGGCTCACCGCCTCCCCGCCCTTGCGGCCGATGTCGGCCATGTGCTCCCGGTCCTGGCTCACCGCCTCGCCGCCCTTCCTGGCCGAGGCTTCCCGTGACGATTTGGGTTCCTGGTTCATGACTGTCCTCCCGCGGGTCGTGAAAAAAGGTGGCTGTTCGCGATCACTCACCCGATCCGGCCGATCCGCAGCGTTGTCGGCCGAGTGGTTTGTCGGCATGGCTTTGGCTGCCAAGCCGGCGGCGGTGCTTGTGGACAGGCGGAGCCGGACCAGGGCATCGGCCCGATCGCAGGGCCTGATCACCCTCCCATGCCGGCATTGCCCACGGAGTTCCCGGAATGAATATTATATATAGACCTTCGAACAACGCCCCAGGGACACCCGGCGCGCCCGGCGTCGGCTCAGACCAGGGTCTGGAGGGCCTCCGCAGCGGTAAGCAGCCGCACGCCCTGGCCGCGCATGGCCGCCAGGAAGGCGTCCTGTTCAGCCTCGAACCCGGCCACCGGACTCATGCAGTCCACCAGCAGCTCCAGTCGCCCGCGGCGGGTGGCCGGCAGGCCTTCCAGCAGATGCTCGGTGGTGGCCCGCACACAGTGGCTGCCCGCCTCGCCGGCGATGAGCACCCGGTCGGCCTCCCCCAGGGCCCGCAGCAGGGCCACGTGGGTCTGGGTGGCCGGATCCCCGGGATCCGGCACCTCGGCCCGCACGGCGCTGAAGTGTTCGGTCCAGGGGTGGCCGCCTTTGCACACCCAGTGGAGGTTGCGTAGTTCCCGCAGGGACCAGGCCTGCAGGGCGGCGTTCAGCTCCGGGTGCACCGTATGCCCCCAGGTCCCGATCTCGCAGTGCACCGGCCAGATCCGGTGGCGGTAGCGACCCGCCGTCTCCAGCGCCTCCAGGTAGGCCACCGCCCGGGCATGGCCGTCCGCCCATACCGGCGCCCATTCGCCGTCCCGCACCGACCGGGCGGTGATCTCGGTGAACGCCACCGGCGGGGCCCCGTCCCGTCCGCGCCAGAAGCCGGGATGGGCGATATCCAGGCGATGGTGGCTGTCCAGGGTCACCCAGATCTCCGCCAGCCCCGTTCCGCCGGCCCGGACCAGGCCGGCCAGGCGGGTCAGATCGGCGTGGGCGCCCGGGACCGGCAGGGCCGGCGCCAGCCGGGCGCCATCGCCGGCCAGGGGGTCCGGGGGCCGGAAGCCTTCGGGCAGATCGCAGAAGTCGTTCTGGGGATCGATGATCAGCAGAAGGGTGCCTTGCCTTGCCATGGGAGCCTCGTTCAGGTCCGGACCCGCCCCCTGAACATAGCAGAGGAGAGGCGGGACTGGGTCTATACTGCTGCCATGAGCCCCTCGAGCCCCAGCAGCCCCTTCACCTATTTCGTCCTCACCGCGGTGGGCACCGACCGGGTCGGCATCGTGGAGGACCTGGCCAACCTGGTCGCCGCCCGTGCCGGCAATATCGAGGAAAGCAAGATGGCCGTGCTGGGCGGCGAGTTCGCCGCGGTCATGCTGGTCGCCATGGCCCAGGCCGACCTGGAGCGTCTGGAGGCCGGCCTGGCCTCGGCCGCGGCCTCGCTGGACCTGCGCCTGGAACTCAAGCGCACCCGCCAGCCCGAGCCGGTCCGCGACGGCCGTCCGTATTTCCTGGAAACGGTCTCCCTGGACACCCCGGGCATCGTCCACGCGGTGACCGCCCTGCTCAAGCAGCACGGCATCAGCATCGAGGAACTGGAGACCGAGACCCAGCCGGCCCCCTGGACCGGCGCGCCCATGTTCCGCATGCGCGCGACCCTGATCCTGGGACCCCAGGTCGCCGTGGCGCGGCTGCGCACGGAGCTGTCCGATCTGGGCGCCGGGATGGATCTGGAAGTCAGCCTGAAGGCCGCCTTCAACGCCCCGCCGGAATAGCCGTCCTCCACCAGGAACGCCGGCCAGGGACGGCAGACGCTGCACGGCCCCAGCCAACCTTGAAGCATGGGAAGAGGAATTCATGGACGGACAGTCGATCCCCTGCGATCCGGTCAAGAGCCTCCGCTGGGAGGCGGGCGAGCTGATCCTCCTGGACCAGACCCGGCTCCCCGGCGAGGTGGTGGAGGAGCGCCAGGACACCGCCGAGCAGGTGTGGGATTCGATCCAGAAGCTGAAGGTGCGCGGCGCGCCCGCCATCGGCATCGCCGGCGCCTACGGGCTGCTGGTGGGCCTCATGCCGCACCGGAACGACCCCATGCCGGCCTTCCTGGACACCATCCGCGATGTGGCCGGTTACCTGAACGCTTCCCGGCCCACCGCGGTGAACCTCAGCTGGGCGCTCAAGCGCATGGTGGCCTTCGCCGAAGGCCAGGCCGGCGCGGCCGCAGGGCCTGCGGCCCTGTACGGCGCCATGGTGGGCGAAGCGGTGCGCATCCACGAAGAGGACAAGGCCATCTGCCGGGCCATCGGCGAGCACGGCAAGGGCCTGATCGCCCCGGGTTCCGGGGTGCTCACCCACTGCAACGCCGGCGCCCTGGCCACCTCCGAGCTGGGCACCGCCACCGCGCCGATGTACCTGGCCCACGCCGAAGGCAAGGCCTTCCGGGTCTACACCGACGAAACCCGGCCGCTGCTGCAGGGGGCCCGCCTCACCGCCTGGGAACTGCAGCGGGCCGGCCTGGATGTGACGCTCATCTGCGACAACATGGCCGCCACGATCATGAGCCAGGGCCTGGTGCAGCTGTGCATGGTGGGCTGCGACCGGGTGGCCGCCAACGGCGACACCGCCAACAAGATCGGCACCCTGGGCGTGGCCATCCTGGCCCGGCACTTCGGCATCCCCTTCTACGTGGCCTGCCCGTCCTCCACCGTGGACCTGGGCACCCCCACCGGGGCGGAGATCGTCATCGAAGAGCGCGGGGCCGAGGAGGTGACCAGCTTCGGCGCCCGCCGCACCGGCCCCGAAGGCATCCAGGTGCGCAATCCGGCCTTCGACGTGACCCCGCACGCGCTCATCACCGGCTTCATCACCGAGCGGGGCATCATTCGCCCCGGCTTCCAGACCCATCTCGCCGAGGCCTTCGGCCGCTGACTGGAGCGCAGCCCATGTCCGTCACCATCCGAGCCATTGCCAATGCCGCCAAGGTTTCCCGGGGAACCGTGGACAAGGTGGTGAACCATCGCCCCGGGGTCAGCCCCGCGGTGCGGGCGCGGGTGCAGGCCCTGGCCGACGACCTGGGCTACAAGCCGAACCTGGCCGGGAAATCCCTGGCCTTCCAGAAGAACCCCCTGCGGATCGGGGTCCTGCTGCTGAACGGCAGCGATCCCGTCTTCCAGGAAATGCACGCGGGGGTGTGCAAGATCGCCCAGGAACTGGGCGGCTTCGGCATCGAGGTGGACTGCCGGATCATGGTCGGCACCTCGGTCCAGGAGCAGGTGGAGCTCCTGCAGGCCCTGGGCGCGACCCCCCTGGCGGCGCTGGTGCTGACGCCCCTCGATGACCCGGCCGTGGCCGACGAGCTGCACCGCCTGGTGGCCCGGACCGGCCTGCCGATCATCACCTGCAACACCGATCTGCCCGCGGTGGACAAGCTGTGCTTCGTGGGCCAGGCCCTCAAGCAGAGCGGCCGGGTGGCCGGAGACCTGATCGGCAAGCTGCTGCCCCGGGACGGCACCGTGCTGGTACTGTCAGGCCTGCGCAAGATCAAGGGCCACCTGGACCGCCTGGAAGGGTTCCGGGAGCTGCTGGCCGAGCACTACCCCGGGCTGCGCGTGCTCCAGGTGATCCATGACATCGCCAGCGACGAGGACGCCTACCGGGAGCTCACGGCCTTCCTGGCGAACCACCCCGCCCCCAGCGGTATCTTCCTGGCCGGCCGGGGCACGGCGGGGGTGGGCCGGGCCCTGCGCGAACGGGGCGGAGCAGGCATCCGCCTGGTCTGCTACGACCGGATCCCCGAAACCCTGGCCCTGCTCCGGGACGGCATCATCGATTTCACCATCACCCAGGACCCCTTCGCCCAGGGCTACCTGCCGGTGAAGGTGCTGTTCGAGCACCTGTTCCACGGCACCCCGCCCGCGGGCCAGAACCTGTTCACCCGCATCGAGATCGTCGCCCGGGAAAACCTGTAGCCGGCCGGCAGCGCCCGGACGCGGGCCCCGGAAGCCCAGGGCCCGCGCAGGAAAAATCCGGAATCCCGATTCCAGGATCAAGACCTTTTCCAGGCGGCCGATACATCTAGTGATCGGCGCGTGAGCGATACCGCCCCGGACCGTCCCCGGGGCTGAAGGCCAGGGCATGCCCGTTCGCGGCGGTAGGACGGAACGCCCGGCCGAACGACCCTGTTTCCATGTCTCTCCAGGAGGCGACCTTGATCCCCGATATCTCCCATCCCTGCTGGAGGAACCTGGCCAGCGGCAAGCTGACGCTGGAGACCCAGTTCCTGGGCCTGCAGATGATCCTCAAGCGCCAGCAGCGCCGGCTGAGCGCCGGATCGGGCGACGCCGCCCTGCAGGAGGCGGCGGAGCAACTGCACGGGTTTTTCGTGAAGTACGAGGCGGTGCTGGCCAACGAAATCAAGTCCCTCTAAGGACAAGACATGAAAAAAATCATGTACTCCCTCGATGAAACGGCCAACCTGATCCGCAGTGGCCGGTTCCTCGCCCTGGCCGCGGACGAGGCGGTCCTGCGCCAGCTTCCCATCGGCAACTGGATCGGCGGCACCATCCCGTACTTCATGGGCGAGCAGGGCGGGTTCGCGTCCCGGGAGCTGGTGCACGTCACCGATCTGGGCGCCGCCGGCTGCGGCGCCCGGATCGTCGAGTACGACGCCGCCACCCTGCCCGGCATTGCCGCTGACGCGCCGGAAAACGGCTACACCGTACTGATCCTGCCGGCCCAGAGCCCCCTGCACCTGGCCTTCGCCGGCCACGCCGAGGAGTATGAGGACCTGTTCCTGAAGCCCCTGGTGGGCTGGATCGCCGGGGTCCACCTGGACGATCTGGCCAGCACCAGCCCCCGAGTGTTCAACGGCCTGACCGGCCAGGGCTCCCTGGGCGACGGGGTGGCCCTGCACATGCCGTTGCCGGCCGGCCAGGTGGCGGTCGTCCGCATCCTGAACCTGTTCCGCCAGGGCCAGGGGGATGTGCTGAGCTTCCCCCGGGACGGCTTCGCGGTGACCGATTGCCGGGTGAACGGCAAGGCCGCCAACTTCGCCCAGTACGTGCGGGAGGCCGGCCTGGACACCGCGCGCCCGCTGGTGGCCGACTACAACGGCGCCCAGATCAACGTGTCGTTCCAGTCGGTGGACCTGGAGCGCGGGCGGGTGCAGTTCTACGCCCCGGTGTTCGCCGACATCGAGTACCGCCACGCGGCCCCGGTGGGGGACTACGTGCAGGAATTCGATCTGCAGATCGCCGCCCACCCGGCGCAGGCCGCCTTCTCCTGCAACTGCATCCTCAACTACCTGTATGGCGAGCTGGAAGGCAAGCATACAGGCGAGTTCACCGGGCCCATGACCTTCGGGGAGATTGGCTATGCCTTGCTGAACCAGACCCTGGTCTACCTGGAGGTGGTGGCCAACGGCTGAAGGCTCGGTTCCACGCTTTGCACCGTATCTGTGGATAACGACGTCCAAATAACGCTTTTTGCCCAGATCCACCCAGATCCGAACCGCCTTCCGCGGGGCGCCGACGGGTGCCTGCCCACCGGGCAGGGGTGAGCGGCCCCGGGCCCCCCCGGCCCGGCCCGTTCATCCCTGCCGGTGGCCGTTCATGCCCCGATTACCGCGGTCCGTCGCCGGCCCCCTCCCCCGCCCCGGATCCGGACCCCAGACTGAGCTTCGTCCGCCAGGCCCTTCCGCCCATGCGGCCATCACTCGGTTCATTGCCTGGGGCACCCATGACCACACCACTCTTCCAACTCTCCGGCATCCACCGGCGCTTCGCCCTGGGGGAAACCACCGTCCATGCCCTGCGCGGCGTGGATCTGACCATCGCCTGTGGCGAATCGGTGGCCATCTGGGGCCCGTCGGGCAGCGGCAAGTCCACCCTGCTCAACCTGCTCGGGCTGCTGGACAGCCCGGACCAGGGCAGCCTGAGGTTCAAGGGCGAGGACGTGCACGCCCTGTCCGACGACGCCCGGACCGACTGCCGGAACCGCCAGATCGGCTTCGTGTTCCAGAGCTTCAACCTGGTGCCGGTGCTGACCGCCGAAGAGAATGTCATGCTGCCCCTGCAGATCCAGGGCCTGGCGCCCCGGGTGATCCGCCAGCGGGCCGGGGAGTGGCTGGCCCGGGTGGGCCTGGAGGCCTTCGCCCAGTTCCGCCCGGACAAGCTCTCCGGCGGGCAGCGGCAGCGGGTGGCCATCGCCCGCGCCCTGGTGACCGGCCCGGCCCTGGTGCTGGCCGACGAACCCACCGCCAACCTGGATTCGGCCAACAGCCTGGCCGTGGTGGACCTGCTGCAGCAGCTCAACGCCGAGACCGGCGTGACCTGCGTGTTCGCCACCCACGACCCGCGCCTGCTGGCGCATGTGCCCCGGCACGTGCAGCTGGTGGACGGGCGCATCGATTCCGACCGTCACGCGCACCAGCCACAGGAGACCCTGGCATGAAGACCCTCCATCTGGGCATCCGCAATCTGCGGCGCAACGCCCGCCGCAGCCTCACCACCCTGCTCAGCATCGCCTTCGGCTTCGCCGCCGTGGCGCTGTTCTCCGGCTACACCCGGGAGGTCTACCGGGGCCTGACCGAGCAGGCCGTGCACGGCGAACTGATCGGCCACCTGAACCTGACCAGGCGCGGCATGAAGCAGGAGGGACGCCTGCATCCGGAGCGCTACCTGCTGCGCCCGGACGAGATCACCCGGATCACCGCCCTGGTCCACCAGCAGTACCCAGGCGCCCTGGTGGCGCCCCGGCTGGCCCTGTCGGGGCTGGCCTCCAACGGCCGGGTGAGCACCATCTTCCTGGCCGACGGGGTGGGCGCCGAAGCCATGCGCCAGCTGCGGGGCCCGCGGTTCCACGGGTCCGGCGGCCTGGCGGAGAACGCCCCCCAGGGGGTGACCGTGGCCCGCGGCCTGGCCAGCCTGCTGGGACTGCGGCCCGGCGACGACGCTTCGCTGCTGGTAAGCACCCTGCACGGCCAGGCCAACGCCGCCGACGCCACGATCCTGGACACCTACGGCACCGGCAACGCCGGCCTGGAGGACAAGGCGCTGTTCCTGCCACTGGCCATGGCCCAGTCCCTGTATGACGCCCCGGACCGCGCCGACCGCTTGACCATACTGCTGCCCGACATCGCCCAGACCGCGGCCGCCCGGGCCCGGCTGGCCAGCGCCTGCGCCGCCGCCGGACTGGACCTGGAGATCAGCACCTGGCAGGAGGAGTCCGCCTTCTACCGGCAGGTGAAGGGCATGTTCGACATGATCTTCAGCTTCATCCTCGCCATCGTGCTCACCATCGTGGTCATGAGCGTGGCCAACGCCATGGGCATGAGCGTGGTGGAGCGCACCCGGGAGATCGGCACCCTGCGCGCCATCGGCCTGCGCCGCAGCGGCGTGGTCCGGCTGTTCGTCACCGAAGCCCTGCTGCTGGTGGTGCTTGGTTGCCTGGCAGGTATGCTGCTGACCCTGCTGGTGCGGGCCGGGGTGAACGCCGCCGCACTTTCCTACACCCCGCCCAACGGCACCGGCCGGGTGCTGCTGCGGGTGGGCCTGGACCCTGGCAAGCTGCTGTTCACCACCGGCGTGCTCAGCCTGCTCGGTCTGCTGGCCGCCCTGTTTCCGGCCCGGCGCGCCGCCCGTCAGCCCGTCACCGATTCCCTCGCCCACGTCTGAACGGAGTATCCCATGTCCTTGCCTTCCATCTCCCGGATGCGCTTTATCCGTCCCATCCGTCCCATCCGTCCCATCCGTCCCATCCGCCCCATCCGCCCCATCCGCCCCATCCTCCCCATGCGCGCGCTGGCCCTGGGCGCGGCCATGACCGCCGCCTTGGCCCTGGCCGCCGCCCCGGACCCCAACCAGATCCTTCAGCACGCCGACCAGGCCCGGGGCGGCGGGCTGCCGGGGCTCACCTGGGAGCTGCGGATCCAGAACAGTGGCGCCCGGAGCAACGACGACGATCCGCCCATGCGCCTGCGGATCCAGGCGGCCGATGACGCCAGCCTGGCCGAGACCCTGGAGCCCCTGCGCAGCAAGGGCTCCCGCATGCTCCAGGTGGATCGCAACATGTGGCTGACCAAGCCCGGCCTCAAGAAGCCGGTGCCCATCTCGCCCCGCCAGCGGCTCAGCGGCCAGGCCGCCATCGGCGATATCGCCGCCACCAACTATGCCCGGGAGTACCGCGCCACCCTGCTGCGGGAGGAGCCCGTGAACGGGGAACCCTGCTACGTGCTGCAGCTGGCCGCCAACACCCGGCAGGCCACCTACGACCGGCTGCTGTACTGGGTGTCCACCAGCCGGGGCACCGCGGTCCAGGCCGAGTTCCAGGCCCTGTCCGGCAAGAAGCTGAAGTCCGCCCAGTTCGAGTACGGCAACCGCATCGAAAGCCAGGGCCGGAGCATCCCGTTCATCAGCCGCATGGTGATCAGCGACGCCCTGACCGACGCCCGCAGCATCCTGGAGTACGGCCGCATCGTGGTCAAGGCGGTGCCGGCGACCACCTTCGACGTGAGCAACCTCGAATGAGGTTCCGCCTCCCGCTCCTGCTCCTGCTCGCCGGCGCCGCCGCCGGCGCCAGCGAGCCGGAGCCGGTCCCGCCGTTCCGGGTTTCGGGCAACGCCGAGCTGTGGGCCTACGGCGCGGTCACCGACCGGACCACGGCCAGCCCGCTCAACCCCGCCAACCGGGTGGCCCAGCTGCCCGATCCCCAATGGACCGGCGAGGCCCGGATCAACCTGCGGGTGAGCCGGGACGGCCAGGAGCTGGTGCTGCGCCCGCGGGCGCTGGTCCAGGACAACCCGGGCAACGGCCCCGGCACGCGCCAGGCCTACCTGAGCCAGGCCTTCGTCCGCCTGCGGCCGGCGGACAGCCTGACCCTCACCGCCGGCCGCGATCTGCTCACCTGGGGGCCCGCCAGCTTCCGCTCGCCCAGCAACCCGCTCTATTTCGACGCGGGCCGCACCGAGCCCATGCGGGACGTGCCGGGGGTGGACCTGGTGCGCCTGGGCTGGACCCGCGGCCCGCTCACCCTCACCGTCGACCGGGTGCTGGACGCCCAGCGCCTGGAACCGGCAGCTCCGCCGCCGCCCATGAGCCTCGCCCGGCTGGATCTGCGCGGCCGGGACCGGCTGCTGGGCCTGGTCCTGGCCACCCCGGTGGGCGGCGCGCCGTTCTACGGAGCCTTCGCCCAGGCCACCCTGGGCCAGGCCTGGCTGGCCTACGCGGAGTTCGGTTCGGGCCGGCGCCCCGCGGCGCTGACCGTCAGTCCCGGCGCTCAGAGCGCTCAGAGCACCCAGGGCATCCAGGGCGCGCCGTTCACCGTGCAGACCCCATCGCCCCGGCGCGAGACCACCCTGCTGGGAGCCAGCTACACCCTGGTCAACGGCCAGACAGCCGGCCTGGAATGGCTGCGCGACGGCCACGGCTGGACCGCCCGCCAGGAAGCCCAGTACTTCACCCGGGCCGGCCAGATCGCCGATGCCTACCGGGCCGCGCCGGACGCGCCCATGGCCGGCCAGCAACTGGCCGGACTGGGCCAGGGGCTGGGCCAGGCGCCCGCCCTGCTGGGCCAGGACTACCTGTCCCTGCTCTGGCAGAGCAACCTGCAGGAGAGCGGCCACTACTGGCGCCTGGTCTGGACCGGCAACCTCCAGGACCGCGGCAGCCAGGTGCTGGCCTACGGGGAGCTGAGCCTGGCGACCCGGTTCACCGTCTTCGCGGCCCTGTCCCGGAACCTGGGCGGCGCCCGGACCGAAGCCGGCTGCCTGTTCGGCACTTCCCTGACGCTGGGCGTCAAATGTTTTGTATTCTGAACCCCGCCCCCTCCCTTCGAATGGCCCGCCCATGCCCAGCCCGATGATCGCCCCTCCGTTCGGAACCCGGTCGCGGTTCGCGCCGCGGGAACTGGCCACCCACGCCCTGGTGCTGGTGCTGGGCAACCTGATGGTCGGGGTGCTGCTGCGGGTGCTGGGCTTCGGCGGTTCCCTCGGCGTCAATGTCCTCTACTCGCAGTGCATCGGCCTGTCGATCTACGGGCTGGCCTCCGGCGCCTTCGCCATCACCCGCCGCGCCAGCGGACTGCGCCTGGCCTTGATCCTGCTGGCCATCCTCCTGGGCGGCCTGCTGGGCCAGATGGCCGCCAACCTGATGCTGCGCGCCCGCCCCCGGTTCTCGTCGGACTTCCTGAAGGCCGAATTCGTCGGCCTGTTCTTCGGCTGCCTGGGCTCCATCGTCATGTTCCTGCGGGAGCGCTACTGGGACCTGCAGCAGGAGCTGCAGGCCCGGGAACTGCTGCGGGTGGAGGCCGAAAAGCGGAGCGCAGAGGCGGACAAGCGCAGCGTCGAGGCCCAGCTCAAGCTGCTCCAGGCGCAGATCGAGCCACACTTCCTGTTCAACACCCTGGCCAACCTGGCCGGCCTGATCCCGGCCGACCCGGCCCTGGCCAGCCACCTGCTGGAGGTGCTCAACCGCTACCTGCGGGCCAGCCTCCGGCGCACCCGGGCCGAGGGCGGCACCCTGGGCGACGAACTGGACCTGCTGGAAGCCTACCTGGAGGTGTTCCGGATCCGCCTTGGCGAACGGCTGACCTACCAGATCGCCGCGACCCCGGCCCTGCGCGCCCTGCCGTTCCCGCCCATGCTGCTCCAGCCCCTGGTGGAGAACGCCATCCGGCACGGCATCGAGCCGTGCATCCAGGGCGGGAGCATCCGCATCGCCGCCGCCCGGGAGGCCGGCGCCCTGCGCTTGACCGTGCGGGACACGGGCGCCGGCCTGGGCGACATCCCGGGCAGCGGGTTCGGCCTGGACAACGTCCGGGCCCGGCTGGCGGCCCTGTTCGGCCCGGCCGGCAGCATGGAGGTGGCGGAACCCCCCGAAGGCGGGGTGCTGGCCACCCTGAGCCTGCCCGCATGAGCGACTTTGTCCCGGGCAGCCCCGGGCCCACCGCCCTGCTGGCCGATGACGAGCCGCACCTGGTGGCCCATCTGGCCCAGCGCCTGGCCGTCCAGTGGCCGGAACTGGCCCTGGTGGCCACCTGCGGCAACGGCCTGGAGGCCCTGGAGCGCATCCAGGCCCTGCGCCCGGACATGGCCTTCCTGGACATCCGCATGCCCGGACTGTCCGGGCTGGAGGTGGCCGCCCGGCTCACCGTGCCCTGTCGCCTGGTGTTCGTCACCGCCTACGACCAGTTCGCGGTGGAAGCCTTCGAGCGGGAGGCCGTGGACTACCTGCTGAAGCCGGTCAGCGACGAGCGCCTGGGCCGCACCCTGGCGCGCCTGCGCGGCCTGACCGGACCGCCGCCACCACCGCCCGGGACCCTGCTGGCCCAGATGCAGGCGCTGCTGGCGGGCGCCGGCCTGGGCGGCCCCGCCGCGCCCGCCCCCCTGCGCTGGATCAAGGCCCAGGCGGGGACCACCCTGCGCCTGGTGGCCGTGGACGAGGTCCACTACTTCCAGGCCAACGGCAAGTACACCTCGGTGTTCACCCGCGAGGCGGAACTGCTGATCCGCACCCCCATCAAGGACCTGGCCGGACAGCTGGACCCGGACCAGTTCTGGCAGGTGCACCGGGGCACCCTGGTGAACGTGCGGCAGATCGCCGCCGCCCGGCAGGACGCCCTGGGCCGGCTGACCCTGCACCTGAAGCAGCGCCCCGAGACCCTGCCCGTGAGCCGCGGCTACGCGCACCTGTTCCGGCAGATGTGAGCTTCGCAAACGGCGCGGTTGGGCCCATAATCGTTCCATTCGATGCCAGCCAGTCCCATCATTTCAAGGAGCTCTTCCACCATGACCAAGCCCGTCAAGAAAGTAGCCGTCACCGGCGCCGCCGGCCAGATCTGTTATTCCCTGCTGTTCCGCATCGCCAAGGGCGATCTGTTCGGCCCCGACCAGCCCGTCGCCCTGCAGCTGCTGGACCTGCCCCAGGCCCTGGCCGCCGCCAACGGCGTGGTGATGGAACTGCGCGACTGCGCCTTCCCCCTGCTCACCGACGTGGTCGTCACCGACGATCCCAAGGTCGCCTTCAAGGACATCGACGCCGGGCTGCTGGTCGGCTCCCGTCCGCGCAGCAAGGGCATGGAGCGCAGCGACCTGCTGGCCGCCAACGCCCAGATCTTCCGGGTCCAGGGCGCCGCCCTGAACGCGGTCGCCAAGCGCGACGCCAAGATCCTGGTGGTGGGCAACCCGGCCAACACCAATGCCTACATCCTGTCCAAGAGCGCGCCGGACTTCCCCACCGCCAACATCTCCGCCATGATCCGGCTGGACCACAACCGGGCCCTGGCCCAGTTCGCCGCCAAGGCCGGCGTCGGCGTCGACGCCATCGAGCACCTGGTGGTCTGGGGCAACCACTCCCCCACCATGTTCGTGGACTACAGCCACGCCACCGTCGCCGGCAAGCCCCTGGCCGACCTCATCGGCGACGAGGCCTGGTATCGCGACACCCTGATCCCCACCGTCGCCCAGCGCGGCACCGCCATCATCGAGGCGCGCGGCCTGTCCTCCGCGGCCTCCGCGGCCAATGCCGCCATCGACCAGCTGCGTGACCTGATCCTCGGCACCAAGGGCCGCTGGGCCTCCATGGCGGTCGCCTCCGACGGCTCCTACGGCGTGCCCGAAGGCCTCATGTGCGGCTTCCCCGTGACCTGCGCCGACGGCGCGTTCAAGGTGGTGCAGGGCCTGGCCATGAACGCGTTCGCCCAGTCCATGCTCGATCGCACGGTCAAGGAACTGGTCGAAGAGCGCGCCGCGGTCCAGTCCGTCCTCCAGTAGGACCCACCATGAAAGGGGGAACTGCCTGCTCGCTACGCTCGCGATGTTCCCCCTTGAACCCCCACAGGGTGGGATGGCGCAGCCCGCCCACCCTGTCTGCGTTCACCGTACAGCTGGCCCGGCACCCCGCCGGGCCAGTCGCGTTTTGGGGCCGGCGGTTATGCTGGAACCCGGATGCTGCCGGCGCCTCCCTGCCGGACCCATGCTGCACAAGGAGTCGCGATGCTGAAGGTCGGTTACATCGGTCTGGGTCTGATGGGCAAGTCCATCGCCCGCAACATCCTCAAGGCCGGGTTCCCGCTGGTGGTGCACAACCGCAGCCAGGGCGCGGTGCAGGAACTGGTGGCCGACGGCGCGCTGGCCGCCAGTTCCCCCGCCGCCGTGGCCGCCCAGGTGGACATCCTGTTCACCAACCTCCCCGATTCCCCGGACGTGGAGCACGTCCTGCTCGGGGAGCACGGGGTGGCCGGCGGCGCGCGTCCGGGGCTGATCTGCGTGGACAATTCCACCATCAAGCCCGCCACCGCGCGCCGGGTCGCCGCCGTGCTGGCGGCGCAGGGCGTCGCCTGCCTGGACGCGCCGGTCAGCGGCGGCGATATCGGTGCCCGCAACGGCACCCTGACGATCATGGTCGGCGGGCCCGCCCAGGCCCTGGAGGCGGTGCGCCCGGTGCTGCAGGCCATGGGCAAGTCCATCACCCACGTGGGCGAGGCCGGCGCCGGGCAGATCGCCAAGGCCGCCAACCAGATCATGGTCGCCGCGCAGATGGTGGCCATGGGCGAGCTGCTGGTGTTCGCCCGCAAGGCCGGCGCGGATCCCCGGAAGGTCGTGGAGGCGATCAAGGGCGGCGCGGCCCAGTGCTGGACCCTGGACGTGAAGCCCCCGCGCCTGTTCGACGGCAACCGGACGCCCGGCTTCAAGGCGCACATGCAGGCCAAGGACCTGAACATCGTCCTGGAGACCGCGCGCGAGTATGGCATCCCCCTGCCCTCGACCGCGGTGGCTGCCCAGCTGTTCAACGCCATGCTCGCCATGGACATGGGCGAGCTGGACAATTCGGCGGTACTCGGTGTGCTGGAAACGCTGGCCGGCACCACCCTGCTCGGCCAGGCGTAAAGACACATATACATCGATTTTACTTCGCACCGTGGCCGCCGGCGCTGGCCGCGGCGCGAGCCGCGCAAGGCCCGCCCCGCTTCTGGGCTTATTCTATAAAGCCGGCCTATCCCGGCCGGCCCCAGCAGGAGCGTAATGCGAAAGAATCTCAGCCGAGTCGCCTGGCCCATCCTGTCCGTGGCCCTGTTCCTGGTCGCGATCTGGGCGCTGCACCACCAGCTGCAGAGCTACCGCTTCCGGGACATCATCCTTGGACTGCGCAGCCTGTCCCGACGTTCGGTCGCCCTCGCGGTCCTGTTCACCGGCCTGAACTACCTGGTCCTCACCGGCTACGACGCCCTGGCCCTGCGCTACGTGCAGCGCAGCCTGTCCTACGGCAAGGTGGCCCTGGCCTCGTTCATCGGCTACGCCTTCAGCAACAACGTGGGGGTGTCCCTGCTGGCCGGCAGCGCGGTGCGCTTCCGGCTCTATTCCGTATGGGGCCTGTCCACCCTGGAGATCGCCAAGGTGGTGGCCTTCTACAGCGTGACCTTCTGGGTGGGGCTTCTGGGGGTGGGCGGAACCTGCTTCCTGTTCAAGCCCATGCCCCTGCCGCCCCAGTTCCACCTGCCGTTCGCCACCACCCAGCCCCTGGGCGCGCTGCTGCTGCTGGTGCTTGCCGCCTACCTGGCGGCCACCCTGGCCCTGCGCCGGCCCCTGACCATCCGCCAGGCGACGTTCCGGCTGCCCTCCTTCGGCACCGCCTGCACCCAGACCCTCCTGTCGGTGCTGGACTGGGTGCTGGCCGCCGCCGTGCTCTACGCCCTGCTGCCGGCCGGGGCGGGGCTCCCCTTCACCGGTTTCCTGGGGATCTTCCTGCTGGGCCAGTTCGCCGGTGTGGTCAGCCACGTGCCGGGCGGACTGGGGGTGTTCGAAGGGATCCTGCTGGCCCTGCTGCCCGCCGGAATCCCCGGCGGGGCCTTCTTCGCGGCCCTGATCGCCTACCGGGTCATCTACTACGTGCTGCCCCTGGTGGCCGCGGCGATCCTGCTGGGCGGCCACGAGGCCCTGCAGCGGCGGGAATCCGTGGCCCGGGTCGGCCAGTTCTTCGGCGCCTGGGTTCCGGAAGTGGCGCCGATGATCATCGCCCTGCTGACCTTCATCGCCGGGGCGGTGCTGCTGTTCTCCGGCGCCACCCCGGAGCTGTTCCCCCGGGTCCGGCTGCTGGGCCAGGTGATCCCCCTGCCGGTCATGGAGTTCTCCCACTTCCTCGGCAGCCTCATGGGGGTGCTGCTGCTGATCCTCGCCCGCGGGCTGCAGAAGCGGGTGGACGCAGCCTACGCCAGCACCGCCCTGCTCCTGGCCGGAGGCGCGGTGGTCTCCCTGCTCAAGGGCCTGGACTTCGAGGAGGCGATCTTCCTGACCGTGCTGCTCCTGGCCCTGCTGCCCTGCCGGAAGTACTTCCACCGCCGGGCTTCGCTCCTGTTCCCCACCCTCGATCCGCAGTGGATCGCCGCCATCGCCCTGGTCTTCCTGTGCGCCGGGTGGCTGGCCCTTTTCTCTTACCACCACGTCACCTACCGCAGCCAGCTGTGGTGGAGCTTCGCCGTCCGGGGTGACGCTTCCCGGGCCCTGCGGGCCACCCTGGGCTCGGTCAGCCTGCTGTTCTTCTTCGCGGTGGCCCGGCTCATGCGCCCGGCCCCGGCCCAGCCCGCGGCTCCCACCCCGGAGGACCTGGACCAGGCCCTGCGGATCGCCTCCGGATCCCCCCAGACCAGCGCCTACCTGGCCCTCCTGGGCGACAAGGCGCTCCTGTTCAGCGAAAGCCGGCGCAGCTTCCTGATGTACGCCGTGCAGGGCCGGAGCTGGGTGGCCCTGGGCGGGCCGGTGGGCCCCGAGGAAGAGCATGCCGAGCTGCTGTGGGCCTTCTGCGAGCAGGTGGACTACTACGGCGGCTGGCCGGTGTTCTACGAGGTGGGCGGCCGCGGCCTCACCCACTACCTGGACCTGGGGCTGACCCTGCTGAAGGTGGGCGAGGAGGGCCGGGTGCCCCTGGCGGATTTCGCCCTGGAGGGCGCCCGCTGGAAGAGCGCCCGCAACCTGCTGCGCCGACTGGAACGGGCCGGCTGCACCTGCAGCATCGTCTCCCAGGGCCAGGTGGCGCCCCTGCTGCCCGAGCTCAAGGCGGTGTCCGATGCCTGGCTGGCCGGCAAAAACACCCGGGAAAAGGGCTTCTCCCTGGGCTACTTCGATCCGGACTACCTGGCCTTCTTCCCGGTGGCCGTGGTGCGCAGCGAAGGACGCATCGTGGCCTTCGCCACCTTCTGGCCCGGCGGCGGCCAGGAGGAGCTTTCGGTGGACCTCATGCGCAGCACCGCGGACGCCCCGCCGGGCATCATGGACTACCTGTTCCTCCAGCTGTTCCTGTGGGGCCGGGACCACGGCTACGGCTGGTTCAACCTGGGCATGGCGCCCTTCTCCGGCCTGGAAAGCCGCTCCCTGGCGCCGCTGTGGACCAAGATCGGCGCCTTCCTGTTCCGCACCGGGGAGCACTACTACAACTTCCAGGGCCTCCGCCAGTACAAGGAGAAGTTCCACCCGGACTGGGAGCCCCGCTACCTGGCCTGTCCGGGCGGGATCTCCCTGGCGCCGGTGCTGGCCAGCATCGCCGCCCTGGTGGGGCGCGGACTGAAGGGCCTGGTGCGCAAGTGAGGCCCCTGGGCCTGGGTCTGGCCGCGCTGGGCCTGCTGGCCGGGACCGCCTGCGGGGGGCCGGAGGGCGGCGCCATCCGGGTTTCGGACCTGCCCCTGGTCGAGTTCCCGACGCGGTCCGCGCAGGGCCCCCCCCTTGGCATCCAGGGCGGCCAGGGCCCCACCGGGGTGGTGCTCCTGTCCGGGGACGGGGGCTGGGCCAGGCTGGACCAGGAGCTGGCGAAGGCCCTGGCCGAGGGCGGCTGCCCGGTGGTGGGCCTGAGCTCCCTGCGCTACTTCTGGACCCCGCGCACCCCCGACGGCGCCGCCCGGGACCTGGAACGGATCTGCCGCCACTACCTGGATGCCTGGCAGGCGCGCCGGCTGGTCCTGGTGGGCTACTCCTTTGGCGCCGACGCCCTGCCCTTCATGGTCAACCGCCTGCCGCCCGACCTGCGGGCGCGGATTTCGCTGGTGGTCCTGGTGGGGCTGGGGACAGAAGCCAGCTTCGAGTTCCATCTGTCCGAGTGGCTGGGCCGGGGTCCCCGGGGCCCGGAGCTGCCGGTCCTGCCCGAGCTGCGCCGGCTCCGGGGTCCCCGGGTGCTGTGCCTGGACGGGGCCCAGGATCCGGGCCGCCTGGGTCCGGAACTGGAGCCCGGGCTGGCCCGGCGGGTCCTGCTGCCCGGATCGCACCACTTCGCCGGGGACTACCGGGGCCTGGCAAAAGTGCTGCTGGGGGAACTGGCGGCCACGAAATTTCCGTGATCCCTTTGGGATCGATTCGCCTACACTACCTTCCGATCAACCTCGGGACACGCTCGCCCCCTGGCTAGACCAATCACCACGACATGGCTGGATTGGAGGCCCCATGAGCAAGATCTACGAAGCACCCGGTCAGCCGGGCAGCATCGTCACCCTCAAGCCGCGCTACGAGAACTTCATCGGCGGCGAATGGGTCGCCCCGGTGAAGGGGCAGTACATGGCCAACATCAGTCCGGCCAACGGCAAGCCGTTCTGCGAGGTGGCCAAGTCCACGGCCGAGGATGTGGAGCTGGCCCTGGACGCCGCCCACGCGGCCAAGGACGCCTGGGGCGCCACCTCGCTCGCAGGCCGGGCCGCGGTCCTGAACCACATCGCCGATACCCTCGAGGCCAACCTGGAGATGCTGGCGGTGACCGAATCCTGGGAGAACGGCAAGCCGGTGCGCGAGACCCTGGCGGCGGACATCCCCCTGGCCGTCGACCACTTCCGCTACTTCGCCGGCGCCACCCGCGCGCTGGAGGGCACCTCCACCGAGATCGACAAGGACACGGTCGCCTACCACTTCCACGAGCCGCTCGGCGTGGTGGGGCAGATCATCCCGTTCAACTTCCCGCTGCTCATGGCCGCCTGGAAGATGGCCCCGGCCCTGGCCGCCGGCAACTGCACGGTGCTCAAGCCGGCCACCCCGACGCCCTGGTCGATCCTCAAGCTGGCCGAGCTGCTCAAAGGCGTGGTGCCGCCCGGCGTCATCAACATCGTCACCGGCCCGGGCGCCGAGATCGGCAAGGCCCTGGCCACCAGCCCGCGGATCGGCAAGATCGGCTTCACCGGCGAGACCACGACCGGCCGGCTGATCATGCAGTACGCGGCCCAGAACCTCATCCCGTCCACCACCGAACTGGGCGGCAAGTCGCCCAACATCTTTTTCGCCGATGTGATGGAGCACGACGACGCGTTCCTGGACAAGGCGATCGAAGGCCTGGTGCTGTACGCCTTCAACAAGGGCGAAGTGTGCACCTGCCCGTCCCGGGCGCTCATCCAGGAATCCATCTACGACAAGTTCATGGAACGCTGCCTCCAGCGCATCCGCAAGATCACCCAGGGCAATCCGCTGGACACCGCCACCATGCTGGGTCCCCAGGTCTCGGCCCAGCAGCTGGAGAAGATCCAGGGCTACGTGGAGATCGGGGCGCAGGAGGGGGCCAAGTGCCTCATCGGCGGCGAACGCAACCAGCTGTCGGGAGACCTGGCCGGGGGCTACTACTTCCAGCCGACGGTGCTCAAGGGGCACAACAAGATGCGGGTGTTCCAGGAGGAGATTTTCGGCCCGGTGCTGGCCGTGACCACGTTCAAGGACGAGGCCGAGGCGCTGAGCATCGCCAACGACAGCCTGTACGGCCTCGGCGCCGGGGTCTGGACGCGCAACGGCAACCTGGCCTATCGGATGGGCCGCGCGATCAAGGCCGGCCGGGTCTGGACCAACTGCTACCACCTGTATCCGGCCGGGGCCGCCTTCGGCGGCTACAAGATCTCCGGGGTCGGCCGTGAGAACCACCTGATGATGCTCGAGCACTACAGCCAGGTGAAGAACCTGCTCGTGAGCTACAGCCCTGAGCCCCTGGGCTTCTTCTGATCTCCCGGGGGGAACTGCCTGCTCGCTTCGCTCGCGAGGTTCCCCATCCGAGGGCGCATGCGCCCTCGGATATCTTTGGACCCTACCCCCACGCGGCGTGCAGGCGGAGCCTGCACG
>Ga0302202_10000311_pt1 | contig 63307 bp, 52 predicted proteins | sample II_Bog_N3_3_FD_194579 | JGI IMG/M metagenome (GOLD analysis project Ga0302202, IMG submission 194579) | Peat permafrost microbial communities from Stordalen Mire near Abisko, Sweden - II_Bog_N3_3 | ecosystem: Environmental > Terrestrial > Soil > Wetlands > Peat | place: Sweden: Abisko... | reverse complement strand
ACGTACCGTTCGCTGCCGCCGTTGCTCTTTCAGTCGCTCCACGGTAACGGGGAAGGGGTTGCCGGTCGGCCACGAACCAACCGTCGACGTCGCGCCGGAGGGCGCGGGCTGCACGTAGGTGTGCGCGACAATCTTTTCGAGGAGCCGTTCGCGAGCGCGACGCGTCTCGCCAGCGTACAATCGAACCTGCACGGTGCTCGCCGCCTCGATCTCGACCACGCCGAGACGATCGACCGAGGTGAAGACCGGCGGAAGACCGAATCGACCTCGGCGTTCGACGATCACGGTTCGCGACGGTCCGGGAGCGGCGCACACGCCGCGGTCGAGAAACGCGAGTGCCGGTCTCGGCGCAGCGCCGACGACCGCGCCGGCCCCACCGCGTTCGGCGTTACGGCGCGCGAACTCTAGCGCGTCGACGTCGTCCACCAGGGTGAGGGCTAACGGTTCACTGAGTTCCGTCGGCGCGGCTCGACGGGCCTCGCGGTCGAATCGACGGCGAACGATGAGTCCGGCACACGAGACCACGACGGCCTCAACGACCGCCACTATGAGGAGGTTGAGCACGAGGTTGTCCCAGAAGCTGCCGGTGTGAGGGGTGTGGACTCGAATGTGATGACGAGTGAAGTGATAGACGATCGCGTTGAGTGACGTCAAGAAGTCAAACAACAACAACGCGATCACCGGGAACCAGACCCAACCGCCCAGTCGGCGGTACAGCACGCGAGAGGCGACGAAGCGCGGCAGTGCGTGCGGGTCTTCGAGACGATCCGCGTCGGCGCGATCGTCGACGTCGGCGCGCGCCGTGTCGATGGTGCACGCGCCCGCGGCGACCGCCAGGTCGCGTACGCCATTGGCCGTGGCCACGTTCAGGATCAGATCGCTCGCGAAGGCGACCCCGAGTTGCTCGAGTCGACCGCGCGCGTCCTGATTGAACTTCAGTTCGTGATCCTCGCTCCCGGGCAGCACGATGAAACGGTGCCGAGGATTTGTCGTGAAGGCGGCGATCTTTTCACACAGCGCGGGTAGTGCTGCCAACGTCGCGTCAACGAACCGGACGAGGTCCGAGGTTGGTTCCGGATGAAAGAGGTTGCCCGCCACGACGACCACGGCGGCGTCATCGATGTCACCTAAGAGCTTCATCAGTTCCTGCACGGGACGGCTGTGCACGTCGGTTCTGGGCGAGAGTGAGAGATCGCTCACCACGTAAACGTGATGGCCAAAAGGAATCGGAAGCGTTTGACGCTCGATACAACCCACGGCGTCCAGTCTCGCAGAGAACGCTCCGTGCGACGCCGTTAGCCTGATTCAATAATGGAATCGGTCGACAGGAGCGAGAACTGGCGTTGGCGAGAGGGGTCCTCGGGAACCGGGCCGGCCGTCATCTTCGACATCGACGGTGTGCTGGCCGACGCGGCCGGACGCCAGCACTACCTCGATTGGGGCGACTGGAAGAGTTTCTTCGACTCCTGCGGCGATGACCCGATCATCGAAGAGATTGAACGACTGCTCGAACTATTGGACTCATCGCTGAAGGTCGTGCTCTTGACCGGACGGCCGCGGCGGGTCCAACCGCACACGGTTGCCTGGCTCGAGCGCTACGGACTTCGCTGGGACCTCCTCATAATGCGAGAGTACGGTGACTACTCAGGCGTTGACGAGTTCAAGCGCGGCGCGCTGCGCGAGCTCGTGAACGAGGGTTTCGACATTCGTCTGGCCCTCGACGACGATCCGAAGAACCACGCGATGTACGTCAGCGAAGGTGTGCCCTGCATCTACATCCACTCCGGCTACTACCTCTGATTCGTTCAGCGGTAGCTGAAGTGCAACATCTCGAGTGCTTCGCGCCCGGCCCGTCGACCCGAGCCGATGCTCGCCGGGATACCCACGCCGTCGTAGGCGTTCCCGCACAGCGCCACGCCGAGCGGCGCGGCGGCAGCGCGGGCATCGGAAACTATGGTCTCGTGCCCGACGTAGTACTGCGGGAGCGCGTTGGGCCATCGCTGCACGAGTGCGTCGTTCGGCGAAGTGAACGTGCCGAGAAGGACATTCAGTTCGTCGATGACTCGGGCGATCAATTGCTCGTCACCCATCTCGGTCCAACGGAGGTCGTCGATGCGCCCGACGTGCGCGCGCAGCAACACGTCGTCATCGCGTCGCAGGTGTGGCCACTTGCGATCGAGAAATGTGACGGCGGTCACCATCATCGAGCCGTCGCCCGACCACGCGGTACCGAGCGGCACGAGTATCCCGGTCCCGCTCGCGCTCAACTGGACCGCGTCGCGCGCGACGCTGAACGTGACCATTGCCGCACTCGCGCTCGGCACGTTGCCGAGTCGCGCCAACGCCGGGTCGTTTGCGCCGAGGAGGCGAGCGGTGACGGGCGCCGGCGTCGCCATGACGACCGAGTCGGCGGGCGTGGTGGTGGCGTGCGTGTCGATTTCCCAGGGATAGTTCCCCGAAGGCGTGCGTCGCAGCGCCGTCACCGCAACACCGGTTCGTATCACGACGCCGCGTTCGCGAAGATGTCGAGCGATTTCGATGGGCAGCGATCCGACACCGGCGAGCAGTGAGTAGAAAGTCGGTCCGGTGTTCGTCGTCGTCGACGGTCCCGGTGCGATCGGACCACTGGCACGCATCGCACGCATAAGTGAACCACCCTGGCGCGCCGCTTCCAACAACGCGGGAAAGACGGACTTGGCCGAGAGGTCATCGACGCGCCCGGCCTGGATGCCGCCCAACATCGGCTCGACGAATTGGTAACAGAGTTCTCGACCGAGCTTGGTTCGCACAATCTCACCGATGGTCGCGTCGTCGCCGATCTTCATACGCACGGGTGCGTGTTCGTCTCGTTGCGCGTCGAGTCGCGCCCGCCACGAGAGTCCACGGACGCTCTTCAACTGACCTGATGAAGTGGGTATTCCCAGCGCGAGTCCCGTGGGCAGTTCATCGAGTGCGCCGCGCAGCCAGATCGACGCGCCACTCGCGTCGATCGATTCGAGTTGATCGTCACAACCAAGTTCGCGAACGAGATCGACCGCTTCGGGCCGTCGAGCGAGGAAGCCGTCGGCCCCCAGATCGATGGTTCGACCGGCGAAGTGCGTCGTCGCGAGTGATCCTCCGACGACGGCGCCGTCTTCGATGAGCTCGACTCGCGGCGTGCTGGCACTCGGTCCGTCGGCGCCGCCGGAGAGCTCCCACGCGGCACTCAGTCCGCTGATGCCGCCACCGACGACGACCATCGATTCGCGACTCACGAGACGCGATCCAGCACGACCTCCGCCAACAATGCCGTGAAGTGCGCGTCGTCGTTGAGTGACGCCGTTCGCACGAGGTTGAGCCCCACGTCACGAGCGACACCCTGTGCCTCGATGTCGATGTCGAAGAGCACTTCCAGATGGTCACTCACGAATCCAATCGGACACGATACGACGTCACTCACGCCGAGCGCGCGTTTGTCGCGCAAGACCTGCAAGATGTCTGGACCGATCCACGGGTCGGGCGTGCGCCCGGCCGACTGCCACGCGACGTCCCAACGTTCGACGCCGGCCAGTGCGGCGGCGCGCTCGGCACTTTCGCGCAGCTGTTCGGGGTAGGTATCGCCCGTCGCCAGGATCTTCTCGGGCAGTGAGTGGGCCGAGAAGATCACTTCGGTGGTTTCACGCCGTGAATCCGGGATCGTGGCGAGGGCGTCCTTCACACGGTCGGCGATGATCTCGAGGAATCCCGGGAACTGCCACCACGCGCCGATCTCGATGAAGGTGACGCGCTCTCCCAGCGCCTCTTTGGCGCGCGACATGTACTGGTCCGTCGACATTGAAGACGAGTGGGGTGCGAGGACGAGGCCCACGACGACGTCGAATCCTTCGGCACGAAACGATTCGGCGGTCGTCTCGAGGAGTGGTGGTTCGTACTTCGAGCCGAAGCGAACGTCGAAAGCGCCGGGCGCGCGCCGCTCGAGCGCCGCGGCGATGCCCGTCACTTGATCGTCGCTTCGCTGCGCGAGCGGCGACGTGCCGCCAATGGCGTTGTAGCGGCGCTGGAGATCGGCGAGCTGCTCGGGCGTGGGTACTCGGCCGTGTCGAATCCTGGTGTAGTAGGTCTCGACGTCGTCCGGCGTCGTCGGTGTGCCGTAGGCCATGACGAGCACGCCGGTCCTCATCCAACGCCCGCCGTTCCCTCGTCGTGCACGACGCGGACGACCGCTTCGAGCGTCGACGGATCGGTGGAGGGTAAGACGCCGTGGCCCAGGTTGAAGATGTGGCCCGCGTCGCGGCCCGCTCGAACCAGCACCTCGCGCGCGCCCTGCACGGCGGCGTCGACGCCGCCGAGACAACGCGCCGGATCGAGGTTGCCCTGGACGGGGCGACCGCCCACGCGACGGCGACCCTCGTCTAAATCCACGTGCCAGTCGATCCCCATCACCGAACTGTTCGCCGAACTCATGAGTCCGAGGAGTTCACCAGTGCCGACACCGAAAAGAATCGTAGGCACGCCGAGGTCGGCGACGCTCGCGAGCACCCGCTCGGTCGCGGGAAGCGCGAAGCGGCGGTATTCGTCACGCGTCAAAGCCCCGGCCCAGGAGTCGAAGAGTTGCACGGCGCGCGCACCGTGGGCGACCTGAGCCCGAAGGAACGAGACGGTGATCTCCGAGAGTCGCTCCAAGAGCCGGTCGAAGAGCAGCGGCTCGGTGTGCATCAAGGTCTTGATGCGCGCGAACTCTCGGGTGGGACCGCCTTCGACCAAATAGCTGGCGACCGTGAACGGCGCCCCGGCGAATCCGATGAGCGGCGTGTTCGTCGCTTCTAACTCCTTCACCACGAGGTCGACCGTTTGGGTCACGTGAGCGATGTCGACGTCGCTCAGATCGCGAAGCCTCTCTAAGTCCGCGGTGCTCGTGAAGGGCTCGGCGATCACGGGGCCTCGTCCCGGCACGACGTCGACACCGAAGCCAATGGCGTGATACGGCACGATGATGTCGCTGAAGAGGATCGCGGCGTCGACGCCGTAGCGGCGAACGGGCTGCATCGTGATCTCGCACGCGAGCGCCGGATCGGCGAAGGCGTCCAGGATCGATCCGGTGCCACGCAGTGCTCGGTACTCAGGGAGCGACCTACCGGCCTGGCGCATGAACCACACCGGGACGTGCGCCACGCTCTCAGCGCGACAGGCTCGAAGGAAAACTGGCTCGCTCACTTCACTCCTTCTTATCCATCACAATCTACGTGAACGGGCTCGCGAGTCAGTTTGAGCTGGCACTGCGTGAGTGCCCTAGACTTGATATTTCTCAATTTTGAGAAATGAAAAGAGGACACGATGGCCCACGAGCGAGAGATTAAAGAGGAACAGCTCTTCCTCGATCTCGCTCTCACGGCCCTTGATCACATGCGCGACGAGGCCCGGTCGCTCCGCGACAGTGCCGCCGTGGCGAACATGAGGGGCGCGGGCGACCTCGTCGAACGAGACGTCGTCATGGGTACGGCCCTGCACCGCCTGGACCAACTCGCGATCGGTGATCAACCACTCTTCTTTGGCCGGATTGACTACGCGCCGGATGAATCGGGTCGCGCCGACGAATACCACGTCGGCCGGCTGGCGGTCTCGGACGAGGAGTTGAATCCACTCGTGATCGACTGGCGCGCGCCGGTCGCCGAGGCGTTCTATCGCGCGACGGGCGTCGAACCGCTCGGCCTCGCGCGACGGCGTCACGTGGCCATTCACGGCCACGACGTGACGGGCGTCGAGGACGAATATTTCGCGGATGCCAATGGAGATCTCGCGTTGCCCGAGGACGACGTGCGCGCGGCGACCGAAGAGGGTCTCGTCGACGGTGGTCTCGCGCTCGGCGGGCCGGGGGCGCTGCTCGCCGCGTTGGGTCGAGCGCGCACCGGGCGGATGGGTGACATCGTCGCCACGATCCAGGGCGAGCAAGACCGCATCATTCGAAATCCGCTGGCCGGGGTCTTGTTGGTGCAGGGCGGTCCGGGAACCGGCAAGACGGCCGTGGCGTTGCACCGGGCGGCGTACCTTCTCTTCACACACCGCGCGACGCTCGAACGACAAGGCGTGCTCGTCGTCGGACCGAACCCACTCTTCTTGAACTACATCGAGAACGTCCTGCCATCGCTCGGCGAGTCCGGCGTGACGCTCTCGACGATCTCCGGTCTGGTGACGAACGTGGAGATTCGCGGACGCGACGCCGAACCGGTCGATGAGCTGAAGGGCGACCTGCGTATGGCGCGACTGCTCGCGCGCGCACTGCGCACACGTCAGCGACCCCTCAAAGAGGACGTCGAGATCCCGATTGGTCGAGCGATCGTCGTGTTGAAAGCGCGCTACACCCACGAGACGGTGGAGCGTGCCCGCCGTCGGCCCGGAAACCACAATCAACGCCGTTCGGCGGTCGGTCGCGAACTGGCGAACCGATTGGCGAACGAGTACTACGAACGTTTCGTTCGCGAGGGCGTCGACGAAATCAACGCCGTGGGGGAATTGGCCGATCTCATCCGCGCCACTCCGCAGTTCCAATGGTCGCTCGAGCGAATATGGCCGCGGCTCTCGGGTCAAGAACTTTTGCACGACCTCTTCGGCGCGCCGGCGTTGTTGCGCGCGGCCGGACAGGACTTCGTGAGCGACGAGGAGTTGGCGCTGTTGCACCGGGCGCGTTCGAGCTCGATCGATGAGGTCCGTTGGACGAAGGCCGACGCCGCCTTGATCGACGAGGCCCGCGTCTTGCTCGGACCACTGCGCCGTCCGCGCCCCATTGCCAAACCGGGCGACAACGGAATCCTGGAAGGAATCGACCTCGACGCCTACGCCGGTGATGTGCGCGCGGCCGCCCTTCGAGAGGCCCAACGAAACGCGCCCATTCTGAGCAACGAGCTCGACGAAGCGGAGTTCGTCACTTACGGTCACATCGTGATTGACGAGGCCCAGGACCTCTCGCCCATGGAACTTCGGGTCTTGAAGCGCCGCGACTTGACCGGTTCAATGACGATTGTTGGCGACATGGGTCAGGCCACCACGGCGTCATCGTCGGCGTCGTGGAATGCCGTGCTCGAGGTCCTCGAACCGCGACGTGAGCCCACTCGCGTTGACCTGACGGTCAGCTACCGCACGCCCGAAGAGGTCCTCGATTTCGCCGCGCCCACGCTGAGGGCCGCGGCGCCGGACTTGACGCCGCCGCGCCCGGTTCGTCGGGCCGGGCATTTGCCCAGCGTGGATCAGGTGAGTCGCGAAGAGTTCGTGGCGACCCTGGCCGAGGTCACCCGCCGAGAGGTCGATGCCGTCGCCCCCGGACGCGTCGCGGTCATCGTGACCGGCGAGCGGGTCGAAGAGGTCGTGACGATCCTTCGTTCGAAGGGACTCGACGCCATTGATCCCCGCGACCAGGAGTCCAGGGGACTGGGGGCCGATCTCATCGTGCTCTCGGCCCAAGGGGCCAATGGTCTGGAATTTGACGGCGTCGTCGTGGTCGAACCGAGTCAGATCGCCAGTCGCGGTGCTCGAGGCGCCTCGACAATCACGGCGCGAGGTCTACGGACTCTCTACGTCGCGATGACGCGCCCGACCCGACGGCTCGCAATCGTGGCCGTTGAGCCACTGCCCGAGACATTGCGTTGACCCAAATCGGCCAACCTGTCGCACCGGTGTCTCAATTTCCGCTAGAAATGTAGCCGTGAGTCAGGCGATTTCCCCCGATAGCCTGGCGAAGCAAGGGAAGATCGTCCACGATCGTCCGCCGATGTTGGCCATTGGCGTGATGATTTGGCTCGGCAGCGAGCTGATGTTCTTTTCCGGACTCTTCGCCGCATTGTTTACCATTCGCGCCCACCTGGCGTCGTGGCCTCCCGTCGGTACGCACCTGGACGTGTTGCAGTCGGGCATCTTCACGATCGTCTTGATCGCCTCGTCATTCACGATGCAGCGTGCCGTATGGCTCATCGAAAATCGTCGTCGCGCGGAGGCCCGAACGTGGGTGATCGCCACGATGATCATGGGCACGCTCTTCGTGTCCAACCAGGCCTACGAGTGGACGCATCTCGCGACGCGGTGGTACACCAACTCGTACGGCTCAATCTTCTTCATCACTACGGGTCTTCACGGTCTGCACGTGATCCTGGGCATCGTCGCAATGGCGTTCCTGCTCTTTCGCATGCGTGGCAGCGAAGGTGACCCCGGTGAGTTGTCCACCTTCCAGGGCGTCAGTTACTACTGGCACTTCGTCGACGTCGTATGGATCGGGCTGTACTCGGCCCTGTTCTTGCTGAAGTAGGAACTGGCGTGACGTCACCCCTCTTCAAGCGCTGCGCCGCACTTTCGATCGTGAGCCTCTTCGCCCTCGGACCGGTGCTGCTCTTTGCCGGCGGCGCTCAGGCGTCCTACAAGTTGACGCCGTACCAATCGTCGCGCAAGAACGCCGGTACGCCCAACTCGACGATGGTGAAGAAGAACAGCGACGGCGTCATCATCGCCTACGGCGACTCCTCGATCACCTACCGAGCGCCGTCGTCGGCGTTGGTCACGCTGGGCGCCGCGCTCTTCCAACAGAACTGCGCGTCGTGCCACGGAACCCAGGCCAACGGTGTCCCCGCGAACGGTACGTCCGGGGCCTACCCCGACCTCGTCGGGCTCGGGCCGGCGACGATCGACTTCTGGGTCGACTCGGGTCGCATGCCGGCGGCGAATCCCCGCTCCATCGAGGCCAACCGGCGCGTCCCGCGACTTACCCACGATCAGGCTCTCGCGGTATCGGCGTGGGTGAACTCGCTCTCGCCGAGCTTTCCTCTGATTCCCTACCCCCACTTGAAGAACGCGAACGTCGCCGACGGCGCCGCGCTCTTCGCGCTCAACTGCGCGTCGTGTCACACCATTGAAGGAGACGGCGACGCGCTCGCCTTGGGGACCTTCTCGCCATCGCTGCGCAAGATCCCCTCGATCGAGGTCGCCGAGGCGATTCGCACCGGCCCCGCCAATATGCCGCGATTCACGGGCAACCTCAGTGACGCGCAGGTCAATGACATCGTGAAGTACGTGACCACAGAGATCCAGCACCCGAACAACCCTGGTGGCTTCGGTCTGGGTGGTCTCGGACCAGTCGCTGAAGGTTTCGTCGGACTAGCCTTCGGCGTCGGCGTCCTGGCGCTCGTCGGATTCTGGGTGGGGGAACGCGATGACTGACGAACACCGCACGCCGGTCTCGTTGTCGGGACTACCCGCGAACGATCCACACCTGCAGCCCGCGGCTCGCAACCCTAAGTTGGTCGAGCGGGTCATCAGCGTCTGTTTTGTCGTGGGCACGTTATGCCTCGCCGGCTTTGGTGCGTGCTACTGGATCGACGCGCAGCCGTGGAAGTTGGGCGCGACCATGGGTGGCGGACTCTTGTTCCTCGGCGTCGGCATCGTTGCCTGGGGCAAGTACCTCATGCCGCGCGGACCGTTCGTCGAAGAGCGTCACACGCTCGCGAACTCCGAAGCCGATCGACAGGCCTTCGCGGCCGCCATCGTCGAACGCGGTGGTGGTGTCGTACAGCGTCGAAAGCTGCTCGGCGGATTGCTCGGCGGAGGAATGGGCATCTTCGGCGTCGTGGCCCTCTTCCCGTTGCTGCGCAGCCTCGGACCGCTGCCGAAGGACACGCTGCAACACACCGACTGGCGTTCCGGCTCCTACGTCGTGGACCAAAGCGGACGGCGCGTCGAAGTGGGCGACCTCGCCGTGGGATCGATCGAGACCGTGTTTCCCGAGGGTACCGAGAACTCGGACCGCGGCCAGGCCGTGGACCAGACGGTGTTGATTCGAGTCTCCAACGAGGCGTTCACGACCATGAAGGGTCGCGAGACCTGGGCACCGCACGGCTACGTCGCCTACTCCAAGGTCTGCACGCACCTGGGTTGTCCGGTCGGACTCTACGAGCAAGAACTGCAACTGTTGGTGTGCCCGTGTCACCAATCGATGTTCAACGTCACCAACGGGGCCGTGCCGCAGTTCGGTCCGGCGCCGCGACCATTGCCGCAACTGCCGCTCTACGTCGACTCCTCAGGGTACTTGCGCAGCCAGAGCGACTACCACGAAGCGGTCGGTCCGGGATTCTGGGAGCGTAAGTGAGCGACGTCATCAACACCAAGCGCTCGAAGCAACAGGCCCTCGGCCGCTACGGGCGCGTCGGCAAGACTCTGGACGAACTCGACGACCGTTTGGGCGTGGCGCGCGGCGGACGCACGTTCATGGACAAGATCTTCCCGGACCACTGGTCTTTCATGCTCGGCGAGATCGCGCTCTACTCGTTCCTGATCCTGTTGGTGACCGGCGTCTTCTTGACGCTGTACTTCATCCCGAGTTCGGCGATCGTGACCTATCACGGCAGTTACGCGCCCCTCGACGGGCAGAAGATGACCCAGGCATTCGCCTCGACGGTGAATCTCTCCTTCGCCGTACGCGGTGGTCTCTTGATGCGACAGATGCACCACTGGGCCTGCGACATCTTCGTCGGCGCGATCGTCATCCACATGGCGCGCGTCTTCTTCACCGGTGCCTTCCGCAAGCCGCGCGAACTGAACTGGATCGTCGGCTCGACGCTGTTGATCCTGGCGATCGTGAACGGCTTCCTCGGGTACTCGCTGCCCGACGACCTGGTCTCCGGGACCGGCATCCGCATCGCGTACTCGATCATCCTGTCGATCCCGTTGGTCGGCAGCTACTTGGCGTTCTGGGTATTCGGGGGCAACTTCCCGGGCACGACGATCATTCCGCGCTTCTTCATCCTGCACTGCTTGATCGTGCCGCTGATCATCATCGGACTCGTGAGTGCGCACCTCTTCTTGCTCGTGCGCCAAAAGCACACGCAGTTCCCCGGCAAGGGACGCACCGAGCAGAACGTCGTCGGCTCGCCGATGTTCCCGGTCTTCATGGCCAAGACGACCGGTTTCTTGTTCATCGTCGGCGGCATCACGGCGCTGCTCGGCGCCTTCGCCCAGGTCAATCCGATCTGGCAGTTCGGACCGTATGACGCGGCGCGAATCTCCTACGCCGTGCAACCGGACTGGTACATGGGTTTCCTCGACGGCGCGCTGCGAATATGGCCGTCGTGGTCGTTCCATAGTTGGGGCCATACGATTCCTTTCGAGGTGCTGATACCGGCCGTCGTCTTACCGGGTCTGATCTTCAACCTGGTCTTCGTCTGGCCGATCATCGAGCGCAAATTCACGAACGACAACGCGATTCACAACCTGCTCGATCGCCCGAGTAACCGACCCAAGCGCACCGCCGCCGGTGTCACGATGCTCAGTTTCCTCGGCATGCTCTTCATCGCGAGTTCGACCGACGTGCTCGCGAAGTTCTTCAACGTGTCGCTCAATGACGTCCTGGTCTCCATGCGCTACCTGACGGTCATCGTGCCGATCCTCGCGTTCCCGATCACCTATCGCATCTGCCACGAGATTCAGGCGCTGCACGGCGGCGGTCGACGTAAGACCCCGAACGTCGTCACGCGCTCTGAAGAGGGTGAGTACTCCGCCACGCCGTCGCCGCGCTACGTGGACGACGTGCCGAGTCATCTCGAAGCGACTCCGGTGCCCACGTACATCCACGAAGAGTCCGATGAGTCGGGCGACAGTGGCGTGCGCGTCGTCGATCGTTGAGCGGGTCGCGAATCGCGGTCTGAAGACGTAATCGCTACGAATCGCGGGAGCCACCACGCGCCGACGTCGTCCCCACGGGTGCCACGAACGTGCCGGTCGGAGGCGATTTCGTAAGTCCTCGTCGCGACTGCTATGCGTAACATGGGCAACGTGGCGACTTCGAGAGATCCCAACTGGCCCTCGGCCGCCACGCTGCTGAGTGACCGGCCGATCGAGGGCCGGCGCAATGTCGGTCTGATCGGCATCTCGACCTACGCCACGTCGGTCACCGCACGCTCCTCGAGGAGCACGCCGGCGGCCATCCGGGCCGCGCTCGAGCGCTATTCCACCTGGTCCTTCAGCGAGGCGCTCGACATCGCCGAATCCGTGGGGCTCGTGGATTTCGGTGACGTCGATTCCCCCGACGCCGAGGGTGGCACCGAGCGCGTGGCGGCGGCCATGTCGAGATGGGACCCGAGCATCGCGCTACGGCTGATTCTGGGCGGTGACAACGCGGCGACGTGGCACGCGCTTCGGGCGCTCAGCGGCGGTGACTATTCGAATATCGGACTGGTGACCCTCGACGCGCACCTCGACATGCGCGACGGCGTGTCGAACGGCTCTCCGGTGCGTCAACTTCTCGAAGAGGGGCTCGACGCTCATCACGTGGTGCAGGTTGGACTGGCCGACTTCTCCAACTCGCCGGCCTACGCGCGGCGCGCCCACGAGGCCGGTGTCACGGTGATCTCGCGCGACGTGTTGCACCACGAGCCGGTCGAAGAGGCGGCACGTCGAGCGGTCGCGATCGCGGGCGCCGGTGGACGCCGCGTCTACGTTGACATCGACATGGACGCCGCCGATCGGATGGCTGTGCCGGCCTGTCCCGCGGCCGCGCCCGGTGGCTTGAGCGCTGACGAGATGCGCCGATTCGTTCGGGCGGTTGCGGTCCAGCACGGCGTAATCGCCATCGACATCACCGAGATCGACGTAGAACGAGACAGCCCCGATCAGCGAACGGTTCGCCTCGCCGCGCTCCTGGTCCTCGAAACACTCGCGGGCGTGCGAAGGAGGTTGCAATGGCCGTAGAGATCGGCGTCGCGCCGATCACGCGCGCGCAGTTGATTTCGGTCGCCCGGAGTTTCGAGACGGTCACGCTCAGTGACGCCGTCCTCTCCCTTCTCGAAGACCAACGCGCGGCCATTGACGCACTCGTCGCGAGCGGAACCCCGGTCTACGGACTCTCGACTGGTTTCGGTTCGCTCGCGACGACGTTCATTTCGCCCGAGGAGCGACGTGACCTCCAACGTTCCCTGATCCGATCGCACGCCGCGGGCGTCGGAGCCGAGGTCGAGACCGAGGTCGTGCGCGCGATGATGGTCTCGCGCCTCACCAACCTCTGCAGTGGCGTCTCGGGCGTTCGCCCCTCGACGGCTGAGGCCTACGCCGCCCTCTTGAATGCGGGCATCACGCCGATCGTGCACGAGTTCGGCTCGCTCGGATGCTCGGGCGACCTCGCCCCGCTGGCGCACGTGGCCCTCGCGTTAATGGGTGAAGGCGACGTGCGCGACCGCGGTGGTCAGCGCCTCGGCGCGGCCGAGGCGCTACGCGTGAACGGTCTCACCCCGGTGGTCCTGGCCGAGAAGGAGGGACTGGCCCTCATCAACGGCACGGACGGGATGCTCGGACAGCTGATTCTCGCGCTCGCCGACGGTGAGGCGCTCATGCAACTCGTGGACGTCGCGGCCGCGATGTCGATCCAGGCACTGCGCGGCACCGACCAGGTCTTCCTCGCCGAGATCCACGCCCTGCGCCCGCACGCCGGTCAGTTGGTTAGCGCGTCGAACCTCCTGGCCCTGTTGGCCGACTCGGTGATCGTCAGTTCGCACCTGGATGACCCCACGCAGGTCCAGGACGCGTATTCGTTGCGCTGCGCGCCGCAGGTTCACGGCGCCGCGCGCGATACCTTCGGTTTTGCCACGCACGTGGCCGACGTCGAACTCGCGTCGGCCATCGACAATCCGTCGGTTCTGGGCGACGGGTCACTGGCGTCCAACGGGAACTTCCACGGGGCGCCGGTCGGCTACGCGCTCGACTTCCTCGCCATCGTGGTGGCCGACGTCGCGTCGATGTCCGAACGTCGCACCGATCGGATGCTTGACGTGTCGCGTAGTTTCGGTCTGCCGCCGTTCCTCGCCGCGCAGGCGGGCGTTGACTCGGGCCTGATGATCGCCCAGTACGCGCAGGCGGCATTGGTCTCAGAGATGAAACGCTTGGCGACGCCCGCGAGCGTGGACTCGATACCGTCCTCGGGCATGCAAGAGGACCACGTGTCCATGGGATGGCACGCCGCGCGCAAGCTCCGCAAATCCCTGGAGGCCTTCGCTGACGTGATCGCCATCGAGTTGCTCAGCGCCGCACGCGCGCTCGCGATACGAGAACCGCTCACGGCGTCGCCGGCGACGGCCGCCGTGAGCCAGCGCGTGAACGCCGTCACGGGCGGCCCCGGTCACGACCGTTGGCTCTCTCCGGAGATCGCGGCGGTGGCCGAACTCGTGCGAAACGGTGAACTGTTGGACATCGCGCGTCGCTACGTGGCACTGTCGTAGTGATGAAGGGCGACTGACGTGGAAGGCGCGCGACCAGTTCGAGCGGCCCGGGGCTCGACGCTGTCGACCTTGGGTTGGGCGCAGGAGGGTGCGTTGCGCATGCTCCAGAACAACCTCGACCCGGAGGTCGCCGAACGACCGGACGACCTCGTCGTCTACGGCGGCACCGGGCGCGCGGCGCGAGACTGGCGCAGTTTCGACGCACTGGTGCGCACGCTGCGAACACTCAAGGGCGACGAGACGATGCTGGTGCAATCCGGTCGGCCGGTCGGCGTCTTCTCGACACACGAGTGGGCGCCACGGGTCCTGATCGCGAATTCGAATCTCGTCGGCGATTGGGCCACGTGGCCGGAGTTTCGTCGACTCGAAGCGCTCGGTCTCACGATGTACGGACAGATGACCGCGGGATCGTGGATCTATATCGGTACACAGGGCATCGTGCAGGGCACCTACGAGACCTTTTCGGCGGTCGCCGATCGGCACTTCGGTGGCACGCTCAAGGGCACGTTGACCCTGACCGGCGGCTGCGGGGGCATGGGCGGCGCCCAACCCCTCGCCGTCACCATGAACGACGGCGTCTGCCTGTGTGTCGACGTGGATCCGTCAAGGTTGCAGCGACGAGTCGACCAGCGCTACCTCGATGAGTGGACGGCCGATCTCGACGAAGCAGTCGCGCGCGTCGAAGGGGCCAAGCGCGCGAGCACCGCGCTCAGCGTCGGAGTCGTGGGCAACGCCGCGACGGTGTTCGTCGAACTCCTTCGCCGCGGCGTCGAAGTGGACATCGTGACCGACCAGACCTCGGCGCACGACCCGTTGAGCTACCTCCCCGAGGGCATCGATCTCGCCGACTGGCACGACTACGCCGAGAAGAAGCCCGAGGAGTTCACCGACCGCGCCCGCCAATCAATGGCGAAGCAGGTTGAGGCGATGGTGGGCTTCCAAGACCGGGGCGCGCAGGTCTTCGACTACGGCAACTCGATTCGCGGCGAAGCCCAACTCGGCGGGTACGAGCGGGCGTTTTCTTTTCCCGGTTTCGTGCCGGAGTATCTCCGACCGCTCTTTTGTAAAGGCAACGGACCGTTTCGGTGGGCGGCGTTGTCGGGTGACCCGCAGGACATCGCCCGAACCGATCAGGCGGTCCTCGATCTCTTCCCGGAGAATGACGCGTTGCGACGCTGGATCAAGAAGGCCCAGGACCGCGTGGCCTTCCAGGGCCTGCCGGCACGGATCTGCTGGCTCGGCTACGGCGAACGCGACCGGGCCGGTCTCGCGTTCAACGACCTGGTCGCGTCGGGCGAGTTGAAGGCGCCGATCGTCATCGGCCGTGATCACCTCGACAGTGGTTCGGTCGCGTCACCGTATCGCGAGACCGAGTCGATGCTCGACGGCTCCGACGCCATCGCCGACTGGCCGCTGCTCAACGCCCTGGTTAACACGGCGTCGGGGGCGACGTGGGTGTCGATTCACCACGGGGGCGGGGTTGGGATCGGTCGCTCGATCCATGCCGGTCAGGTGTGCGTCGCTGACGGGACGGAACTCTCGGCGCAGAAGCTGGCTAAGGTCCTCAGAAACGATCCCGGTATGGGGGTCATTCGCCACGTCGACGCCGGCTACGAGGTGGCCGAGAACACCGCCGAAGAGCGAGGCGTGCGCATTCCGATGCGCGAGGGGTAATGACGACGCGGCTCATCAAGAACATCGGTGAGCTGACGACGAACGATCCGACCCTCGGCGCCGGGACCGCCGGTCGACTCCACGACGCCGCGATGGTGATTGACGAGGACCGAGTTCTCTGGGTTGGGCCCAACGCGCAGGCGCCGGCCGCTGACGAGTCGATTGACGCGCAGGATTGCGCGGTCATTCCCGGCTTCGTCGACTCCCATACCCACTTGGTCTTCGCCGGTGAACGCTCCGATGAGTTCGAGGCGCGCATGAGCGGTACGCCCTATGACGGAGGCGGTATCGCGAGAACCGTCGCGTCGACGCGAGTAGCGTCAAGCGACGAACTGCGACGCTCGACCGCCCAGCGTCTGCGCGAACTTCGCGCCGGTGGGGTGACGACGGTCGAGATCAAGTCCGGCTACGCACTCAACGTCGACGGCGAGTCACGTTTGATCGACATCGCGAGTGAATTCAGCGACGAGGTGACGTTCCTCGGCGCTCACGTCGTGCCCGAGGAGTACGTGAAGGACCGCGAGGGCTACGTGAGCCTCGTGCGTGGCTCGATGCTCCAAGCCTGCGCACCGCACTCGAAGTGGGCCGACGTCTTTTGTGACCACGGCGCCTTCGACGTCGATGAGTCGCGCGCGATTCTGACGTCCGCGCGAGCCGCCGGTTTACAGCTCCGAGTGCACGGCAATCAACTGGGACGAACGGGCGGGGTCGCCCTCGCGGTCGAAATGGACGCCGCGAGCGTGGATCACTGCACGTTCCTCAGTGACGACGACGTCGATCAACTCAGTGCGTCAAATACGGTGGCTACATTGCTGCCGGGTGCGGATTTCTCGACGCGCGCGGACTATTCGTCGGCGCGGCGCCTGCGCGACCGTGGCGCCGTCGTCGCCCTCGCGACGGACTGCAACCCGGGCACGTCGTACGTGACGAGCATGGCGTTCGTGTTGGCGATTGCCGTGCGCGACATGCGCATGGATTTTGACGACGCGCTGTGGTCCGCCACGCGCGGGGGAGCGACCGCGCTCCGTCGTGGTGACGTTGGCCACTTGGGCCCCGGCGCCAGGGCCGACGTCGTGATCCTCGACGCCCCGCGCGCGGCGCATCTCGCGTATCGACCGGGTGCGCCACTCGTGCGTCAGGTGATCCTCGCGCGATGAGACGCGTCGTGGCTCGGTCTGGCGCCGGTGCGAGTGGCGATGTCTGAATCGCTCGTCGTGCGACCGATTGAGGATCGCGACTGGGACCGGGTCTTCGAGATTTTTCGCGCCGTCGTCGCCGAAGGTGAGACCTACGCGTACCCCGAGAGCCTCACCTCCGATGCCGCACGGGCGCTGTGGGTCGAAGGGCTCCCGGGAGAGAGCGTCGTGGCCCTGCGTGACGGTTCGATCCTCGGCACCGCCAAATTTGGTCCGAATCGTCCGGCGAGAGGTTCGCACGTGGCGACGGCCAGTTTTATGGTCGCGTCCGCGGCGCGGGGATCGGGCGTTGGGCGGGCCCTGTGCGAGTACGCAATAACGTGGGCGAGGATCAGGGGCTACGCCGCAATGCAATTCAACGCGGTCGTGTCGACGAACGTCCACGCAATTGAGCTCTATCGAAAACTGGGTTTCGTCACGATCGGCACGGTCCCCGAGGCGTTCGATCACGCGAAGCTCGGACGAGTCGGGCTCGACATCATGTATCTGAAACTTTGACGCGATGGTCGTGGCGAGGGTGCTAACCCCAGCGCGGCAACGAATCGTCAACCCGTAAAGTGGATTCATGAGCACTCCCCTTGCCCCCACTGACTTGCCGACCACGCTCGGGACGCTGCGCGCGTCGAACTACGAGCCCAAGTCGGTTCGCGAAGAGATTCGCGCGAATCTCGAGCAGCGACTCGCCGACGGCCTACCGCTCACGTCGAACGTGCTCGGCTACGAGGACACCGTGTTGCCCCAACTCGAGACGGCGCTGTTGGCGGGACACGACATAATCCTGCTGGGTGAGCGTGGACAGGCGAAAACCCGGATGATTCGCTCGCTGGTCGAACTCCTCGACGAGTGGCTGCCAATCGTCGATGGTTCGGAGATCCGTGACGATCCATTCGCGCCGATCTCGGCCTACGCCATTGAACTGGTCGCACAGAAGGGCGACGATACGCCGGTCACGTGGGTTCACCGTTCGCAGCGCTTCGCGGAGAAGCTGGCGTCACCGGACACGTCGATGGCTGACCTCATTGGTGAGGTCGATCCCATCAAGGTCGCCGGCGGCCTCTTTCTGGATGACCCGAAGGCGCTCTCCTACGGACTCGTGCCCAAGTCCAATCGCGGTATCTTCGCCATCAATGAGTTGCCCGACCTCGCCGAACGGATCCAAGTCGGACTGCTCAACGTGTTGGAGGAGCGCGACGTGCAGATCCGTGGCCACCTCGTGCGCCTGGAGCTTGACGTCATGGTGGTCGCCACCGCGAACCCCGAGGACTACACCAATCGCGGCCGGCTCATCACGCCGTTGAAGGACCGCTTCGGTTCACAGATCCGCACCCACTACCCGTACGAGTTGACGACGGAGATCGCCATCATGCACCAAGAGGCGAAGCTGGCCATGGCCCCGGTGCCGATCACGGTTCCCTGGTTCATCGATGACATCGTCGCGCGCGTCAGCCACGTCGCGCGCAAGAGTCACGTGATCAGTCAGAGTTCGGGCGTGTCGGTGCGTCTCTCGATCGCGAACTACGAGATCGTCGTCGCCAACGCGTTACGTCGGACGTTGCGCACCCACGACGCCGCCGTCGTGCCGCGCGTGAGTGACTTGAGCGCCATGGTGCAATCGACCCAAGGCAAGATCGAGTTCGACACGATGGACGACAGCGACTCGGACCAGGTCATCGCGGCGCTGGTCTCGTTGGCCGTGCGCCAGTGCTTCGCCGAACACGTGTTGCTGGAAGAGGGACCCGCCATCGTCGAAGCCTTCAACACCGAGGCGTTGGTGCACACCGGTGACGACCTGCCCGATCGCGACTACCTCGCGGTCCTGGCCGCCATGCCGTCACTCGACGCACCGGCGCGGCGTGTCGCCGGTCCGAGCGCGAACGACGGTGAACTGGCCTCGGCGGTCGAATTCATCCTCGAGGGCCTCTATCTCACCAAGCGACTGGCGAAGGACGCGTCGGGCGCGCGGGCGCTCTATCGCTCGAGGAACCGTTAGTGCCCGTTCGCTACGGCTACCGCCGATTCGGCGATGACGACGACTTCAACGATCTGGACGTCGAAGAGATGCTGCGCATGCTGGCCGATGACTTCATGGAGAACGGCGACTTAGAAGAGGCGATGGACCGATTGCTTCGTGAGGGCTACACGACGGCCGACGGTGAACGCGTCGAAGGACTTCGCGACCTGCTCGAACAGGCGAGGGCGAAACGTCGCGAGCTCGAACAGCAGGCCGACCCCGACGGCGAGATGCAGCGCTATCGCGACTGGTTGGACGACATCGAGGCGACCGAGGACGCCGAGCTCGATGACTTGCTCGCCGAAGCCGAGGCCTCCGATGACGAACGACGCAAGGAGGTCACGCGCGGTCTCGTCGATCAGAAGAAGATGCAGCGTGACCTGATGAGTGAGCGCATCGGTGAGCGCCTCGGCGAGTATCAGGACTACGAGTTCGTATCGAGTGAAGCTCGCGAGCAGTTCGAGCAGCTCATGGCCGAGCTGGAACGCGACGTTCTCAACACGTACTTCGAGAAGAGCAAGGAGATGATGGGCCGACCCGACCCGGAAGAGTTGGCGCGCATGCGCGACATGATGGACGCGCTCTCCACGATGATCGAGCAGGATCGACGCGGGGAAGACCTCGATCCGACCTTCGATGAATTCATGGAGAAGTTCGGTGACTTCTTTCCCGGCGCGGAGAACCTCGAGGACGTGGTGCGCATGATGGCCGAACGTGCCGCCGCCGCCGAGGCGATGTTCAACTCCTTGTCACCCGATCAGCAGAGCGAGCTGCGTTCGATGTTCGCCGGGATGATGGAGAACATGGAACTCAACTTCTCACTCAACCGCCTGGTGTCGAACTTGCGCATGGCGACACCCGACATCGACTGGAGCCGCGCACACCGGATGCGTGGCGACGATGGCTCACCCTTCGCCGACGCGACCTCCGTCGCCGAGCAACTGGGCCAATTGAAGGGTCTGGAGGAGTTCCTCGGCCAGGCCAACGCCGCCCAGGGACTGCCGGAGGTCGACGTGGAGGCCGTTCGTCGCAACCTCGGTGATGACGCGGCGCGCCACGTCGTGCGCTTGCAAAAGGCCCTGCAGGGACTCAAGGATCAAGGTTTCGTCGATCGCCAGGGTCGCCAACTCCATCTCACACCGAAGGGGGTTCGACAGATCGGTCAACAGGCCCTTCGTGACCTCTTCGCCCAGCTTCGCGATTCGCCGACGCTCGGCATGCACCGCGTCGCGAGCGTGTCGCGCGGGGGAGACCGCGAGGAGACCTCCAAGCCCTGGCAGCCCGGTGAACCGTTCGCGTTGAACCTTCCCAAGACCCTGCGTAACGCCGTGCTGCGCCAAGGACCGGGTACGCCCGTGAAACTGCACGCCGATGACTTCGAGGTCGAGGAGTTCGAGTCGACGCGTCGCTCGGCCACCGTGTTCGCGATCGACCTCTCACTTTCGATGGCGATGCGGAGCAATCTCGTGCCGGCGAAGAAGATGGTGCTCGCCCTCACGTCACTCATTCGCTCGAAGTTCCCACGCGATTTCGTCGCCGTCGTCGGCTTTGGCGAGACGGCCCAGGAACTCAAGATCGAAGACGTCCCGGCTCTCACCATCGACTACGCCTACGGCACCAATCTCCAGCACGCCCTGGCCCTCAGTCGTCACCTCATGCGCAACGAACGAGGTGAGCGTCAGATCGTGGTCGTGACCGACGGCGAACCAACGGCCCATTTACTCGCCAACGGTGAGCCCTTCTTCGCTTGGCCGCCGGTGCGCGAAACCTTGGAAAAGACCATGGCCGAGGTCCTGCGCTGCACGAAGGCCGGTATCACGATCAACACCTTCGCCCTCGACATCGAGCGAAGCCAGTTTCCGTTCGTGGAACAGATCGCCAAGGTCAACGGGGGACGGCTCTTCTACACCGACGTGGACGACCTCGGCTCCTACGCTCTGGATGACTTCGTAAAGCACCGCCGCGCCGACTGAGGCGACTAACCCCTCCTGATCAGGTAATTACACATTTCCATTTGCTTTTTGTCACGTTTACCGTCACAATGACATGGTTGTAATTACATCAGTGGCCAGATCCACTGGGGGGAAGGATTTAAACGTGGAAATCGTGGAATTGATGAGCGGCATGGAAGATCGTGGATGGCAAGCACGGGCGAACTGCATGGGCGTCGATCCAGATCTCTTCTTCCCCGAGCGCGGCGCGTCGACCCGAGAAGCCAAAGAGGTCTGCCGCGGTTGTGTGGCGCGTGAGGACTGTCTCGAATACGCCCTCGACAACGGTGAGAAGTTCGGTATATGGGGCGGCATGAGCGAACGAGAGCGTCGTCGGCTGAGACGCGCACGCGCCATCGAGCGTCGCGCGCAGGCCAGCTAGCTACAGCCGACTCTCAATCGTCTGGCCCTCACTCAGTCCGAGTTGGCTCCAGCGGTTGTGTTCTTGGGTTTCGAGCACCGCTCGCGGTACGAGTCCCACGAGTTCACAGTGGTCTATCTCGCCCCCTTCGGGAAGTAACGCCGCCACTTCGTCATAGACGAAGGACGGGCCAACGATCATCGGGTCGATCAGATTGCAACTGACCTGGGTGAACTCGCCCGCGCGAAATGCGAGCGAGCGAACCTCGTTGCGTCGAACGGCCTTGGCGAGCGCGCGGGTCTCGTCCCTCGAGACACCGGAGAGCCATATATTCCAGGCGACCAGAATCTCTCGTGCGCCCACCGCGACGGCGCCGAGTCTGGGTGACGCGCTGGCCGGCCCGAAGTCCGGGGCGAGGGCGTCAAAGGCCCGTTTTCGCACCTCGGGAAGCGTTCGTATGCCTCCCTTCAAGGGTCCGTAGAGGAACGTCGGAACGGCGAAGGTTTCGCTGATCCATAGGGCCGTGGCGTCGCGTAATTCGACCGCGCGAGCGGGTTCGTCTGGCCCCAACGCCACGAAGGGCACTACGTCGACGACGCCGAACCTGGGGTGAACGCCCTCGTGGATTCGTAGGTCGAGGCCCTCAAAGGATGCCCTGATGAGTTCGCGGACATCGTGGCTCAGCGCATCGCGATCGTTGATGAGGGTGAAGACCGCACGATTGTGGAACTGATCGGCGTGTAGGTCGCGCAATGAGATACCGGCCGTGGCGCGAAGGGTTTCGAGCAGATCGTGGTTGCGACCTTCGGAGATGTTGAGCACGCACTCGAACACGCGAAGGGCGCACTAGGAAGGGTCAGAGTTGAATACGCGCCGACGGCGACGTTCGCGAAGGATGCGACGACGCTCTCGTTCTGAGCAGCCGCCCCAGATACCGTGGTCCACGTGATTCTCGAGTGCGTATTCGAGGCACTGGCTCGCTACGGGACAGGTGGCGCAGATTCGTTGCGCAATGATCACCCCGACGCCATCTCGCGGGAAGAACGTTCCCGCTGGGTATTCGCGGCACTTACCATCTGCCATCCACTCGGTACTCATGCTCACCCCCTAGCCGGTCTCTCATTGCCACAGTAGCGACACTTTGTGTGACGAACTGATAACGAAAGGCTCTTTTGTTCACAAGCCGATGGTTACCATACTCCTCACAGACTGTTGTAAGCCCTTTCAAAGACAACGGCCCGAAGAACGCCCCAGAATCAGTCATTAGAATGGATGTTCGAATCAATCGCAACACCTAAAGGAGCACCGTGAGCCAGGTTCCAACCCCGGAGATCACCGAAGTCGTCGACCCGGTCGGTCACGTCCAGGTCATCTACCTCGGCCCCGTGGCGCCCCATTGGGAGTGCCGAATGGTCTTCGGCGACGAAGAGCAGATTCAGGCGTTCGTCGACCGCGTGGACGCCCGGTTGCGCTTCTTGCCGCCCCACGACCCCCAGTTCCGGCGTAACCGCGAGCGCGTGAACCGCGACGCCGAACGAGAGAACCTGCTCGTCGAATGGAACCTCGGGTACGAAGAAGAGTCCTAGGCCAGCGGCGAGTTCGTCACGCGTTCGTACCACGCGTGCGGATCACTGAGTTCGGGCGCACTGGGTAGTCCGTCCACGCGCAGTAGCGCGTCGAATACACGCAAAGTGTGTTCCTTCGCCAACGTCGCGACGAAGGCCGCCGCCTGATCGTGGTGCTCACCCTGCGTCGAGATTCCAAAGAGTGCCGCGGCGGCGTCCTCGCCGCGCGCGTCGCTGCGACGGTGTCGTCGGTAGGCCTCGACGAGCGCGGGGCGCGGTCCGAGTATCGCCTCAGTGATCTGGTGGGCGGCTGAATCGAAAAAGGCCAGTAAGACACTCGCGGCCGCGTTGATCGCGCGCGTGGCGTCAGACTCTTCTGGCATCTCGATACCCTCGAGGAGCGATTCAGGGTTCTCCATGATGCCCGCGATGTCTTCGGGATTGATCATCGACTGCAGGCGTGAGAGCAGGTCGCCCTGGGCCTTCGTCGACTCGCGAACCGTGTCGATCAAGAGTGCTCGCAGGGCGTCTCCGGTCCCGGGCTGGGTCAACACCAAGGACGCGAGGAACTCCTGGGCGAGGGCGAAGACATAGACCTCATCGCGTTCCAGCGACCACGCCTCGGCGAAGCTCGCGAGGTTGTTGACGACGATCTGGCGTTCGGCGTCGACCCGAGGCAGGGGCAGCGCGGCGAGTGACCACGCGCGCTCGCTGAAGTGACCGGCGACCGAGCCCATCTGGAAACCCGAGAAGAGTGGTCCGAGGGTGGCGGCCATCTGGGCCATCATCTGGTTGTCGCCGAGGTCGATGCCGTCACCGATGCTCGCTGAGCTCGCGACCATCGGTTCCATGAGCGGACGCCACTGGGTGAGGGCGGCGATCGTGAGCGCGGAGCGGTTCACCGCGACCACCGACGCGTCGATCGAGACACCGAGCAGTGAATCGACGTGGCGCGCGACGAGGGGTGCGAGCTCTTCGAGTCGTTGTCGTTCGATTGGCAGTGGATTGGGGTCACTGTCTTCACCGCGCGCGATGTTCAGCGCGAGCTGCGTCGCGGTCGTGAACCAGGCGTCGGGTCCCTGCTGGCCCAGCATGGAGAAGATGTCGCCGAACATGCCGCCGAAGGGATTGTCACTCATTGACACAATTTAAAGCGCGCAGGCGAGCGTCATGTCGGCGTGGTGAACGGTGGCGTTGCGCACGAACGAGACGTGGGCAACGCTGAAGGCGGGGGTCAGGTACAGAGCGGTGTCGAGCGCGTCAAAGGTCTCGGTCGGGGTACCGTTCAAGGCCGTGATTACGTCGCCCTTCTTAAGCTTCCACTGCGCCGGACTCTTGGGAATGACCCGAGAGACCGTCACTCCACCGCCCTGCGCGGTCAATCCGACGATGCCGAGGCTCGCGTGGCAGCCGCGGCCCGTCGCGACGATGTAGGCGATTCGTGCGACGAACTGAGCCGAATACCAGAGGTGGTCGGTCGAGAGGACCGCGACGACCTCGCCGTTCTGATTCACGGCGATGGCGTCGACGAAGCCGTTGAGATTGGCGTCGGATTTGGTCGAGAGATAACTGATCACGCCGGTCGCGTCGCTCTTGGGATCGCCGAGGATCGTATTGGCCCACGCGTACTGCGGCGGCGTCGTCGAACTCTTCAAAATGGGCGACACCGCGACGACCCATTTGCTCGCGGGCAACGGCGCGAAGCTCAAGGCGGGAACGTGGCGGCCGAGGCGCACGATCGAAAAGCCCATCACCTGGTCACGCCCGACCCAGTGAACGGGGAAGTTGACGTCACCCGGTGTCGAGCCGGTGATGAGCGCGTCGGCGGGAATCTGCGTGGTGGTGACCGCGAGGTTGTGGGGAAGCACCATCGCGGCCACGACGTCGACGTGGCCCGGCGTCGAGATCGAGAGGTCCACCGTGTCGGCCGCGGCCTTCTGAGAGTTCGATGGGAGTTGGCTGAGGGTCTGGGCGAGGTGCGGTGTCGCGGGGGGATTGCTCGATTGGGTGAGGTACAAAGCGACCGAGCCGACGACCAGGGCGACCGCCATGAGTGCGGCCACGGCCCGGGCCGCGCGCGACTTAATCGGCCAAATCTGATGGGTCCGGAGCTTCTCGAAACTCGGCAATTCACTCGGGTGGACCCACTCGCGCTCGCCCCTCGGCGGGGGCTTTGTACGGGCGCGTCGACGACGCCACCAATCCGCTAGTCCCCGACTCTCCACTCATTGCAGGCTAGTTACCACCAGTGTGCGTATTGGTGTCGCCCTAACCTAGAGAACCATGGCATTAGACGTCGCGCTCGACATCGGCACCTCGAACACGCGTCTCGCGACCACGGATCGCGGCGTCGTATTTGACGAACCGACGATGGTCGCGATCGACACCAACTCCGGGAGCGTTGTCGAGGTGGGTCACGGCGCGCTCGAGATGGTCGCTCGCACGCCGCGCCACGTCGTCGTCTTTCGACCGCTGGCCCAAGGTGCCACGGTCGACTTTGACGTGACCTCGCGCCTCATCGCCGGTCTGTTCGAACGGGCCGGCGTGTCCAAGATGAGCCGGGCCCGTGTGGTCATGAGCGTGCCGTCGCTGGCGACGTCCATCGAGCGACGGGCCCTGCGTCAGGCGGCCATCCAGGCGGGCGCGCGCGAGGCGACGCTGATCGAAGCGCCGATCGCGGCGGCGATCGGTGTCGGCCTGCCGGTTCAGGACCCCGTCGGTTCGGCCGTGACGGTCCTCGGTGCCGGGGCCAGCGAAGCGGCGATCATCTCGCTCGGTGGGATCGTCACGGGCAGTGCCCGACGACTGGGTGGCAACGACCTCGACGCGGCCATCGCGACGTCGTTGCGGATCCAACTCGGTGTCGTCGTCGCGCCGTCGGTAGTCGAGAGCTTGAAGTTCTCGCTCGCGTCAGCCCTCGGACGAACGAAGGGACGTTCTGAAGTCGTGCTGGCCCGCACGGTCGACCGTGGTGACCTCGTCGAAGTCGACGTCGATGCCGATCTCGTGAACGCCGCCGTCTCAGAAGTCGTGGCCACGACCGTACGAATGATCCAGGAGTGTCTCGGGGACGCGCCCCCGGACCTGTCCCAGGACGTCAGTGCTCGGGGACTGACGTTGGCCGGAGGTCACGCGCTCTTGAGCGACTTCGCTGAACTCATCGTCACGAACACCGGCGTGGAGGTCACGGTCGCCGAGGAACCCGAGACCGTGGTGATTCGTGGACTTCGACTCTGTCTCGAAGAGATGTCCACACTGCACTCGCTCTATCGCGACGCCGATCGTTAGTCGTCGTCTCGACCGAGTTGATTGACGGCCGCCCGAACCTGCCAGTCACGGTCCTCACTGGCGCGCGCCAGCGCCTCGTCGATGTCGGGTCCCTCGAAGTTCGAGAGTGCGACGATGGCGCGTCGGCGCACCGGTGGCTTGTCATTGAGTGCGGCGAGGATGGCCGGTCGAGCTCGGTCGTCGCCGATCGCGCCCAGTGCCGCGATCGCCGATTCGCGACACCGCGCGTCTTCGTGACTCGTCGCGATGACGCACATTTTCTCCACGGCACCAACGTAGAGGTGCTCGCCGAGCGCGAAGAGGGCGCCGTCGACGACGAGCGCGTCGTCGTCATCGAGACAGTGCACGAGCGCGGCGAAGACCGCGTCATCGTCGAAGGTCACGTGGGCGATCTGATTCAACGCCTCGCGCCGAACGTGAACGTCCGCGTCGCTCAAGGCGCTTCGCCAGTCGTCGGGGGTGGCGAGATTCTGGCGAACGCTGCCGCGAAGCGCCAGGACGCGGTGTCGAGGTACCGGGCTACGCAAATTGGTTCGTAAGACCTCGGCATAGTTCTCGCCCAACGCGAAGCCGGCTCGCAACAGCGTTTCGTCAATGCTCTCCGCTAGCGTTGATTCATCACCTTGCATGAACCCATCTCACCACCTGTCAAGCGGCGCCGCGGATCAACGGCGCTTTTAGTTGTCCTCGTTCTCATTCTCGTGGCCGTCGTGGGTCTCGACCGGTGGAACACGAACGAATTCGCCCTCACCCCGGGCAACGCGACACCGGTGGCGCCGCTCGTGAAGATCAAGGGCGTGGCGAGCGAAAAGCACCGCGGCAAGATCATGTTTACCGACGTGTATCTCTCATCGTTGAACGGGTGGCAATGGGTGCTCACGCACTTCGAGAGCCACGTGCAGTACGTCAGTTCGAACGAACTCGTCGAACCGGGCGTGCCGACGGGCGAACTCGGGGCCCAGGGATTCTTGGAGATGAGTGACTCGAAGCAGGCGGCCGAAGTCGCGGCCTTTGACGCCCTCGGCTGGAAGACGCCCGCCACGGCGACTGGTGCGGTCGTTACCGCGGTCGTCGCGCCGTCGCCGGCGCGACGCGCCGGTATTCAAGTGGCCGACGAAATCGTCGGGGTGAACGGAACGGCCGTTGGCTCGGACTGCGCGCTCATTCGAGCAATGCACTCGATACCAAGCGGATCGAGGGTCCACTTGTCGATCAAGCGCGCACGGATTTCGCTGAAGGGTTTGATCTCGTACCGCACGGTGTCATCGGTGACGATTACGAGCGCCAAACCTCCCAAGGGCTTCGGCTCCTCGGGATGTCCGGGAGTGACCGGCGCCGGCTCGTCCTACGTCGGTGTCGCCCTCGAAGACGGCTACTCGTACCACTTGCCCGCCCAAGTGAGTATCGATACGGCCAACATCGGCGGACCGTCAGCGGGCCTCGCGATGACACTGTCGTTGATCGACACAATGAGTCGCCAGTCCATCTCCGGGAACCAACCGATCGCGGCGACCGGCACGATCGACGTCTACGGCAACGTCGGTGACGTCGGCGGCGTCGCCGAGAAAACCGTCGCCGTGCAGCGCGCCGGCGCAAAGTACTTCTTCGTTCCCGAAGTCGAGGTCGCCACGGCGAAAGGGGCCGCACAACCGGGGCTCAAGATCATTGGCGTGACGACCCTCGCCCAGACGCTGCACGACCTTCGAGCACTCGGCGGAGCCGCCCCGCAACCCCTCACGCCGCCCCGTTAAGCCATTTTCCTCAAGGCCGACGCCGTAGTCTGGAAGGAATGGACGATCGCCGAATTCTCTCAAGCACGCGCCAATCGTCGGCCGAGATAGCCCGAATGAACTTCACGACCCTCAGAAAAGGGGGCTACGACCCCAACGAGGTTCGCATCCAGCTGGAGTCGATCGCGCGCGAGATGGGCCACCTCGAAGCCCGGATTCGCGAGCTCCAGGATCAGTTGAGCGAGGCCCAGCGCCGGGCCGCCAATCCGACCTTCGACGAAGCCACGTTGGCTGGGGCGTTAGGGGCCCAGAGCGCCGCGATCTTGCGCTCGGCCCACGAAGAGGCCGGACGAGTGACGGCCGAGGCCCAGGAGCGAAGCGCCCAAGTCCTCACCGAGACCCAGCAGCGCAGTTCGGCCCACCTCATCGAGGCCCAGGAGCGAGCCGCGGCGCTGATTGGCGAGGCCGAGAGCACCGCCGGTCAGATTGACCACGACGCCCGTCTGGCCGCGGAGCGACTCGTCGAGTCGGCGAAGGTGAACGGCGAAGCACTCGTCGAGGGAGCTCGCGAGCAGGGCCGCGCGATCGTCGAGCAGTCCTACGACGCGCGCAAGGCGGTCTTGAACGACCTCGCGGTGAAGCGCAAGGCGCTCCAGATCCAGATCGAACAGTTGCGCGCCGCGCGTGACGTTCTCGCCACGTTCGTCACTTCGGTGCAGGACCAAGTTGAAAATGTGCTCTCCGGAATCAACAACTCCGATGAAGTGGCTCGCAACGCGGCGCTCGAGGCCCTGCGACTTCGACCGAACATGCCCGAGCCGACCGAAGAAGAGGTCCTCGCCGGCACACCACTGCGAAAGGTCTCCGAGCCGACACTGCAAGAGGTGACCGAAGTGCCCGCCGCGACGAGAACACGCGCCCCTAGGGCCTCCAAAGAAGGGGTCGCCGTCGTTGCCGAGGTCACGGAAGTCTCGATGATCGGCGACGACGATTCGGGCAACGACGTCGTCAATGAGATCTTCGCACGACTTCGTAAGGCGACCCTCGAAGAGCGCGGCGCGGCCCCGGTGCCGAAGAAGGCCGCGCCGGCTCCGGCCAAAGCGGTGACGGCGACCGGCGAGCTTTTTGAACGCCGCGACGCCGCGATCGGGGAGTCTCTCGCGGTGCTGACGCGAAAGGTGAAGCGTGCCCTTCAAGACGACCAGAACATCATGCTCGAACGCCTCCGTGAGGTGAAGGCGATGATCACGACGGAACTCGAAGACGAACACGAGCAGCGCGCGCGTTACGCCGACGCCGCGATCGACGCCCTCACGGACGCCGCCGCCGCCGGCGTGCAGTTCGCGAAGGACGAGGCCGGCGTCAGCGGGGGGGCGGTTGAGAGCGCGGCGCTGAAGGACTGCGCGGCCGACCTGGCCGTGACGATCGTGTTGGCCCTGCGAAAGAGAATCCTCACCGACGGCAGTGGCGACGGATCCGATCGCGCGAACGCCGCCTACAAGGAGTGGCGCGGGGCGCGCGTCGAACGTCTCTGTACCGACGCCGCGCGACGAGCCTTTGAGATCGGTGTGGTGGACGCCTCGCAGGGTCGCCACGTACGGTTCTTCGTCGCGCCGAGTGACGCGCCGTGTGACGCGTGCGCGATGGACGCGGCGTCGGGAGGGCGGCTCGCCGGTCAGAGCTTCCCGAGCGGCTCGGCCTTCCCACCGCTGCACGCCGGTTGCGCCTGCGCCGTTATTCCTGTTTGAAAAACGACCTAGGCTTGTCGCGTGCGTAGTCCGACTGATATCCCGCCACGGGCGCGACGACTTGGTCGATTCTCTCGAAGATTCTGGATCGGCCTCGCTTTCGTCATCATCCTCATCGGGTTCTTGTCGCTGCGTAATCTCGCCGTGCTCTGGACCGACCAGATGTGGTTCTCCTCGGTCGGTCTCGGCAAGGTTTTCTCGACGCTCTTGATGGTGAAGGTCGGACTCGGCCTGACCTTCGGCGCGATTTTCTTCTTCATCATGTGGGGCAACTTGCTCCTCACGGACCGCTTCGGCGCGCGCGATCTCTCCTTTGACCCGGAAGACGAGGTCGTTCGTCGATTCCAGAACGTGGTTCGCCCGTACGCCAAGCGCATCTACGCCGCGATCGCGCTCGTCATGGGTCTGATCGCCGGACTGAACGCCACAGGTCAGTGGAACAAGTACCTGCTCTTTGCCAACAGCCAGCCCTTTCACGTCAAGGACCCACTGTTTCACAAGGACCTGAGCTTCTACATCTTCACGCTGCCCTTCGTGTCGTTCGTCGTGACCTGGCTTTTGGTCGCGCTGATCGTCGCGTTGATCGTCACGACCGGATTCCACTACCTCAACGGCGGGATCCGCGCGACGAGGGTGACGCCGCGGGTCTCGCCGCGCGTGAAGGCCCACCTTTCGGTGATCGGTGCGGGCATCGCGCTCATGAAGGCCGTGGGCTACGTCATCGCCAAATGGGAGTTGGTCAATTCGACGAACGGCTTCGTACAGGGCGCGGGCTACACCGACGTGCACGCCCGCATGCCCGCTCTCACGATCCTGTTCTTCCTCTCGATGGCTGCGGCGCTGATTTTGCTCGCGAACGTGCGTCTGCGCGGGTGGTCGTTGCCCGCGGTCGCGGTCGGGCTGTGGCTCTTCGTGGCCCTCGTGATCGGTGTGCTCTACCCAACGATCCTGCAGGCCCTTAAGGTCAGCCCGAATCAGGACTCGCTGGAAGCGCCGTACATTCAGCGCAACATCGAGGCCACCCGCGCCGCCTTCGGACTCGACAAAGTGAAGTACCAGAACTTCGCCGGTTCCACGACGATCTCCAAGGCCACGATCACCGCGGACACCGCGACCCTGAACAACATCCGGCTGTGGGACCCGGCGTCCAACATTGCGTTGGCCACGGTGACGCGCCGTCAGTCCATTCACGCGTACTACACGTTCTCAACGCTCGGGGTGGACCGCTATTTCATAAACGGGAAGCTCACGCCGGTCTTGATCGGCGCGCGTCAACTCAACACGGCGAATCTGCCGTCGCAGTCGTGGGTCAACCAGCACCTGCAATACACGCACGGAATCGGTGCGGCGGTCCTCGCGGCGAATGCCGTTGACTACACGACGGGCAATCCTGATTTCGTCGTCTCGAACGTTCCGCCGCAGTCCACCAATGGCATGCCCGTCCTCACTCAGCCGGATATCTACTTCGGCATTCACGATCCCGGTTGGGTTGTCGCCAATACCAAGCAACCGGAACTCGACTACCAGGTGAACTCGGGTAAGAACGCCGGTCAACCGGTCGAGACCCACTACGACAGCACTGGTGGCGTGCCGGTCGGAAGTATCTTCAGCCGCATGGCCCTGGCGCTTCGACTGGGCGACTTCAACTTCCTCATCTCGAACCAGATCTCGTCCAAGAGCCGCGTCCTCTTCGTGCGCGACGTGCAGCAGATGGCCCAAAAGGCCGCGCCGTTCCTCACCTTCGACTCGAATCCCTACGCCGTGATCGCCAACGGTGAGGTGCAGTACGTGCTCGACGGCTACACCACGACCGATCAGTACCCCTACAGCGAGAACGCGTCGAACCTGAACGTCAACTCGGGCGGGCTGCCCTACAGCTTCAACTACGTTCGCAACTCCGTCAAGGTCGTCGTCAACGCCTACAGCGGCGCCATGACCTTCTACGCGAACGACCCCAACGACCCGATCTTGAAGGCGTACCGCGCCGCCTTCCCGTCGATGTTTCACCCGATGAGCCAGATGCCCGAGGCCATTCGCACGCACCTGCGTTACCCGTCGAACATCTTCTCGGTCCAGGCCGCGACGCTCGGCAAGTACCACATCTCGAAGGCGAGTGCCTTCTTCGCGGCGTCGGACCGCTGGGAGATCTCGCCGACGACCGGTTCGGGCTCGCCGAAGCAGTCGCTCGCACTGACGACCGTCACGGACAACGCGGGCAATGTCGTGTCGTCGGCTCTCGCACCGATGAGTCCGACGTACCAGGTGGGATCCTTGCCGGAGGCGAATCACCAACAGCTCCTCGAGAACATCGCCTTCGTGCCCGCCGGGAATTCGTCGACCGTCCAGGGCCTCACGGCCTTCATGATCGCGACGAGCGATCCCTCGGACTACGGACAACTCCGCGTGTACGTCACGCCCCGCGGCACGTCGGTGACCGGACCGGTCCAGGCCGATTCAGAAATCCAACAGAATTCCGCGGCGTCCAAAATCATCTCCCTGCTTAACCAAAACGGCTCGGAAGTCCTCTTCGGCAACAACCTCATGGTGCCGCTGGATCAGAGCGTGCTGTATATCCGTCCTCTCTATCTGACCAGCACGTCGAACCCGTTGCCGCAATTGAAATACGTCATTGCCGTCTTCAACCAAGACGTGGCGATTGAACCGACTCTGTCCCAAGCACTCTCCCAGGTCTTTGGTGCCAACTTCTCCTCCGGAGGAACCACGCCGCCGAAGAACGGGGGAGGTTCGACGGCGTCCGGAAAGGCCGCGGCGGTCTATCTGAAACAGGCGGCCACGGACTGGCAAACGGCCGAAACGGATCTCAAGAATGGCGACCTCGGCGGCTACCAGTCTGAAGTGAACGCAATGGAACAACAGATCCAATTAGCCCAGAGCGCGTTGACCAAGAAGTAAGTCGGGCCCGGTAGTTTTCGTCGTCTTGATGTCGGCCCGAACGATGATGGTGCGGCCCGACGAATCACTGCGACCTCTGAGTAACTTCGTCATCACTCGTCAGTCAGGGACTGTAAACCGGGGCAGCGCAATCACAAGATGTGGATGACATTTTGCGATCATCTGACGCTGCGTCGTCACCCATTTTTGTATCGACATAGCCGCGATATAATGGAATCTGCATCGCGGGGTGGAGCAGTCTGGTAGCTCGTCGGGCTCATAACCCGAAGGTCGCAAGTTCAAATCTTGCCCCCGCCACGAAGATAATTGCAGGTTTGAGTCGGTGCGAAAGCACCGGCTCTTCTGCCTTGGAGGGCGTCACCATCTCAGTTTGGACACCGCGTAACTTCGATGTGGGCTGCTTGACCAATGTGGTGATTGCGGCACCGTCCGGAGAATGTTGTGCCTGGTGGGCGCCCGGCTGAGCACCACGTACATTTACAGATTGACAGACTGTTAGGCACCTGACAAACTAGTAAGGTGCCTAACAATGACAACCTCAATCTGGAAGCGGCCGGTTCATGGGCCAAGAAGTATTTTCTTGCGAGCCGGGCTTTCATGGAGTCCGTCCTTCGTCCGTACGATCTTGGAACCACCCAGTGGTACGTCCTCTACCTGCTTGCACATGACGAGCCGATAAACCAGCGAGAGCTGACACGCACGCTCGAAATTGAACGAGCGACACTCAGCGCCGTGATCAGTGCACTCGTGCGCAAAGGGTTCGTTGAACAAATATCCGACCCCGATGATCAGCGTCAGAAGGTGTTGCAGCTTACGCCCGCTGGCAGGAACTTATGGACGTCGCTTCCCGATCCTATTGGGCTGATTACCGCAGTCGCTTTTGCTGGAGTCGACGACGCAGAGATTGCGTTGACAAATCGAGTGCTTCGGGACGCTACTCAACGGCTCAATGACTACAAAAAAGAAAGAAAATCGATATGACAATTCTGGTAACTGGCGGTACTGGTCTCGTTGGATCGCGGCTCTTGAGACGATTCGTCGAAGCCGGTATTGATTGTCGTGGACTTGTGCGGTCCGGCAAGGAGCTTCCGGCTGGAGTTACGGCAGTCGAAGGAGACATACTCAGCCCCGACTCGCTGGTGGCGGCGGTTGAAGGTGTGACGGCAATCATTCATCTCGCCGCTCTGTTTCGCACAGGTGATGAAGCTGAGATATGGAGGGTTAATCTTGACGGCACTCGTAACCTGATCGCCGCGGTTAAGGAAGACGCTTCTGATGCTCGCTTTCTGTTGGCGAGCACCTCCAATGTCTACGATCCGGATATTTCGCATCCCGGGCGCGAGGATGACCAGGTCACTCCGACGCTTGCATATCCGGCAAGCAAAATCGAAGCGGAGAACGAACTTCGCAAAAGCGGACTGAATTGGAGCATCCTGAGGCTCCCATTTGTCTATGGCGACAAAGACGGGCACTTGGAGTCAGTTCCGGAGATGCTCGCCGGTATGAAGTGGCACCCCGCACAGAAGCTAAGCGTGCTGCACCACGCAGATATAGCCACGGCATTCGAACACGCGCTGACAGGAGCCATGGATGGTCTCGTGGTAAATATCGCCGATGAGGCACCGCTCACCATCTACGAAATCGCACAGATCGTTGGCTTTGCGTACGAGTCATCTTCAGAACCGCTTAGCAATCCATGGAAGGGCCATATGGACGTATCGCTTGCTCGTAGCCTCGGCTTCCAGCCAACGGTGTCGACCGTCTACCAAGCGATTCGCGAGGGCAGGCTCTAACCAGTTCTAGCTTGGTCGCAATATGGCCACAGACCAGTTGACGCCCATAGTCTCAGTGATCGGCGATCCAGAGTTCCAAAAACGCGGCGGGGGAGTGAACTGGTAGGCGATCGGCAAGATCGAGAAGATGATGATCGCCGGAGACGACGACGGATCGTGTCGTCGTCGCCAGCGCGATGAGGTAGTCGTCGTCAGGATCCGACGAGTGGACGGGGAGTGAAAGGTCAGGGTCGTCAACGATGCACCGGTGTCCGCTTGACTAAGTTCCAACTTCGTTCACCATTTTGTTGGTCCTGGTCACATCGGCGTTCGGGTTCAGTTCTGGCCACCCACATCGGTTCTGGGATCAACCTCAATTCATTGCGAGGGCCGGACGAAACATCAACATACAATTTCATCGTGACGATTGATAGCGACGAGGATCTTGAGGGTCTCATGCGCGCCGGACGCGTCGTTGCCAGCGCCCGTGATGCGATGGTGGCGGCCGTTGATCCTGGCATCACCACCGGTGAACTCGACGCGATTGGACGTGATATTTTTCGAAATTTCGGTGCACGTTCCGCCCCCAGATTGACCTACAACTTCCCTGGCTCCACCTGCATCAGTCTGAATAGTGAAGCGGCGCACGGCATTCCGTCTCTGACTCGGACGCTTCACCAGGGAGATCTGGTCAACATCGACGTCTCTGCCGAGTTGGACGGATATTGGGCCGACACTGGCGCGAGCACCCCTGTTGGCGAAGTATCGGCCTTGGCCGAGCGACTCTTGGGCGCGACTCGACTTGCTCAGCTTGAAGCCATGAATGCCGCCAGGGCCGGAGGCAAACTTAGGAACATTGGGCGAGCCGTGCAGCGTCGCGCACGTCAGAGTGGATTCTGCGTTATCAAGAATCTCTACGGCCATGGCATCGGCCGCGCACTGCACGAGGAGCCATCGGTGCCAAGCATTGATGACCATCAGCAACTGCGTTTATGGGAAGGATTGGTGCTGGCCGTCGAACCATTTTTCTCAGTCTCGGCCCACTACGTCATTGATGATGCAGACGGTTGGACTCTAAGAACTGATGACGAAAGTCTCGTCGCGCAGTTCGAACACACGATGGTTGTGACGAGTGGCGAGCCCCTCGTTCTGACCTACTAATGGCATCACTTCTCAACTGGGGCGAATTGCTGATCTGACGAGGCGCCATTAGGTTGCAGAAGTACTGCCTCGAGCCGCCGACGCCGTGAGCGCCAGATGGAGACACCTGCGAGTATTAGCCAATGGGCTACCCATGCAGGCAACGTCGAGCTTCACGCCTCCGTCGCGTCATCGCCGTTCCCATTGTGGCGGCATTATCTCTGTTGCCGGTGACTGGGACACTTGTGTCCTCTGCCGGCGCCAGCCAGAAGCCATTGACGCCACTTACGATCATTCACGTGCGCGGTTCCACGCTGGTCTACGTGTTGGCAACGACCGGGTGTGCGCAGCCATCATGCCTTCGACTTCTTCGGACCTCGGTGGATGCCACGTCATTCGCGTTGGCCACTCTGCCGCCGGTGCGGTCCTTGCACGGATCGCTCACGGGGACGATCGACAGCATTCAGTTCGCCAACGCCCGCGACGGCTACGCGATTGTGGGCGCGACAGGACCGACGTCTCTCTTTGTCACACTGAATGGCGCACGGACGTGGCACAGGGTCGTCGTTCAAAAGGGTGCGCGAACGCTCGGCCTCACCACGGCGACGAACGCGATATACGCGATCACGGGTGTTTGCTCGTCCAGCGACACGACCTGTGGCGACTATCACATCGCCCGATCTCCGCTCAGTGCCAATCGATGGACCGGTTGGAAAATGCCTATCGGCCATTCCGCGAAGACCGGGGTGTGGGGATTCCCCTATGTTCCGGCTGCCTACGGCAGCGAGGTATGGATCTCCGAGCAACCTCCCGGCCCCGCCGTCATCTTCTACTCCCGCGATAGCGGTCGATCGTTTCAGAAGCTCATTACCCCCGAACTGGGCAGTGTGAACGCCTGTGGATTGATCCCGGAGTCGGCCGTCGCTCTCTGGGCCGAATGTCCCACCGGAATGCAAGAGTCGTTCTTCTATTCCAAAAACGCGGGTACATCCTGGACTCAAATCCCGCAACAGCAATTCTTTGGGACCGGTGGCGGATTCTTTGATCCAGTTTCGGCCTCGCTCGGGTATCTCGACTACGGCGCGATGAGGCCTCTCGTTCGAATCACGACGTCTCCTCGGACGGCAACGAAGGTTGGTGTGCTGTCGTGTTCGAAGATCGATTCAAGTGTGAATGGCTTGATCTTCACCAACGCGCATGACGGTCTGGCGCTCTGTTCGCCAGGTGACGGTCAAAGCCTCGGCCGACTCGAAAGGACCATTAATGGCGGAAGGACGTGGCGGAGCGTTGCACTGCCGCTTAAATAGCGCGGCGCCTGGAACCAGAGAATCTCTGGGCGTGGCCCGACGTCGACGAGTACTTGCTGTTAGCAGAAGCATGCTCAATTGATTTCATTGGAGTTCTAGGGTTTCGAGTGATTAAAACCGGTTCGATGACGCTAGCTTCGACACTTTTCGAGACATAACCGATAGAAGTTGCCAGTGCAAGGTGGCATTCCTGTTGCGTCGGGCCTCCGAGAACCGAACGTCATGCGTCTTTCACAAAGACGTTTAGATGTGAAATGATAAGGCCATGCAACGCCATCGGCTCAATCGCGCACAGCGGACAGTAACGGTTGTTGCTCTCGGAATGGCTCTGTATTTCCTTGGTGTCTGGTTGACTGGGTTGGGCTCCCATCTGCCGTATGGCTCGGTGACTTTTACCAATCTGAACTCTGGGATCGTCGTTGGAGGGCTCCATCCGTGGGTGCAACTCACAATCTGGCTCGTTCTAATTGCGACCTGGGCTGGATCATCCCTCGTATTACTAGGCAATTCTTTGCAAGCGTTACGTCAGGGCCCTTCGGTCGGGTACTGGTCTCAGACTCTCTCGCATCGTTGGCGGAAGCTTCATTCACGCCGCTGAGATGATCGGTGCGGCACTATTTTTCTTCGGGCACCTGTTCGGTCTTTATATTGCGGCAATAGCTATCGTGACCAACACTTGTTACATGATTATGGCCGCGTGGTTACTAGTCATCGGCGCGTTCGATCAAAGGACCGCATAGTCAATGCTCGCCGTATCTCTCAACAGCAACGTGTTCGGCCCGGACGTTCTCTGAAGTTGCCGGGCTCCTAGGGGCACGAAGTCACGGGGTCTCGTTGCGTTGGCGTGATGAAACGGCCAACGTGAATCCGTGAACTCAGCGTGCTTGAAATAGTGACCGGGGTGTGCGGACCGGTGAACGACAGGGGAGTGGAGTTAGGGACGTCGGGCTTTGCGTCCTAGGGCGTTGGCTATTCACGAGGTCCCGCCTTGCTCGCTTGAACTGTGCCAAGTCCTTCCCCGCGTTTGGCGTCACCGAAGCAATGGACCAAGCGCGATCAGTTGAGGGAAAGAAAAGGTGCGGCCACTGCCGCGCGTCGATCCGGCGAGGGTGCGTCAGCGCTGATAATCTCGCCGAAAGTGCTCATCGGGAGATCAGAGCATGGGCACGTGTCGAGGTCTGACGCGTCCAAAGAAAGGTCGAGTCCATGAGTATTCTTGGCAACCGCGTACTGCGACGAGAGGACCCCAAGTTCCTCACCGTGGGAGGGACCTACGTCGCCGATCTCGCACTTCCTGGTTCGGTCCACGTGACGTTCGTGCGATCGAGCATGGCGCACGCCAGGATCGTGTCGGTTGACTCGACGTACGCGCAAGCGATGCCCGGCGTTCTCGCCGTCTACACCAACGATGACCTTGGGTTGCCCAAATTCCCGACCATCATGGGCATGACCAATGAAGCAATGACCCCTCCGATGCTCGCGTCAGGAACGGTGCGATACGTGGGCGAACCGATCGCCGCCATCGTCGCTGAGTCGCGCGAGATCGCCGAAGACGCCTTGGAGCAGGTGGTGGTGGAGTACGAACCGCTCAAGGTCGTCATTGATCCAGTCAAAGCGAGAACCGATGAGGACTTGCTCTTCCCCGACGCTGGGACGAACACCTCCTTCTCACTCGACTTCGGTGGCGACGAGACGCTCTTCGACGACTGCGAGGTCGTGGTCGAACTGACACTGGCCAATCAGCGTGTCGCACCATGCCCACTCGAGGTTCGCTCCGCGGCCGCTCATATGAGCGAGGACGGACGCCTGGAATTCAACTCATCGACACAGGCCCCCCATGGCGTCCGTGACGCGCTCGCGACGTTCCTCGATCTGGAACCGGACCAGGTGCACGTCGTGACACCCGACGTCGGTGGCGGATTCGGCGCGAAGGGCGCGGTCTACCCCGAAGACATCGTCGTGGGATGGTGTGCGCAGAAGCTCGGCCGTCCGGTGCGCTGGACCGAGACGCGTTCGGAGAGCATGCTCGGATTGGGTCACGGCCGCGCCCAGGTCCAGCACGTACGAATCGGCGGGACGCGCGAGGGTGCCGTACTGGCTTATCGCATCGAAGTGCTGCAAGACACTGGCGCGTACGCCGGTTTTGGTGCGGTGCTTCCGTTCATGACGCGCATGATGACCTCGGGGCCGTACAAGATTCCCCGGGCCGAGTGCGCGAGCTATTCGGTGGTCACCAATTCGACGCCGACCACGGCGTATCGCGGGGCCGGCCGCCCCGAGGCCACGGCCGCCGTCGAGCGGATCATGGACCTGTTCGCGCGCGAAATCGACATGGACCCCGCGGAGTTGCGCCGTCGCAATCTGATCGAGAAGGACGACTTTCCCTACACGACACCCGTGGACACGGTCTACGACGTCGGTGACTACCACCGCGCACTCGATCTGGCGCTCGAAGTGGCGGGCTACGACGACTTGCGCGCAGAGCAGGTCCGTCGGCGCACCGCGGGCGACGTTCGTCAGCTCGGCATCGGGCTGTCGTGCTACGTGGAGATCACGAACGGACTGCCCGATGGTGAGTTCGGCGCCGTCGAAGTTCGACCGGACGGCAAGGTGATCGTGCGCACGGGAACCTCGCCGCACGGTCAAGGGCACGTGACCGCGTGGTCGATGCTCGTTGCCGAGCAACTCGGCGTGGCGATCGAGGACATCGAAGTCATCCACGGTGACACCGACGTCGTGCCGCGAGGCGCCGGCACGATGGGCTCGCGATCGTTGCAGGTGGGCGGCGCTGCGGTCAATCAGGCCGCCGTGGACGTCGTCGAGAAGGCGAAGGACCTCGCGGCCGACCTCTTCGAAGCGGACCGCGACGACATCGTGCTCGACAAGGCGAACGGGCGCTTCCACGTGGTGGGTACGCCGGCGCTGTCGCGTAGTTGGGCCGAGCTCGCCGAGGCGGCGGCGAAGGACGGCACTGCGCTCTTCGCTGAGGTGGATCTCGCCTCGCCCGGTCCGACGTATCCCTTCGGTACCCACATCTCGGTCGTCGAAGTCGACACCGAGACCGGCAAGGTGAATGTGCTGCGACACATCGCGGTGGACGACGCCGGACGGATTATCAGCCCGCTCCTCGCCGAAGGCCAGGTGCACGGGGGTATCGCCCAGGGAGTCGCACAGGCTCTGCTCGAAGAGGTGGTCTATGACCTCGACGGCAATCCGCTGACGTCGACCCTGGCCGACTACTCGTTCATCTCGGCCGCCGAACTGCCGAGCTACGAGACCCGATTCACTGAGACCCCGACCCCGGTGAACGCCCTGGGCGCCAAGGGAATCGGCGAGTCCGGGACGATCGGATCGACACCCGCCGTGCACAACGCGGTCTGTGACGCGGTGGCGCACCTCGGGGTGCGCCATATTGATATGCCGACGACGCCAGTACGAGTGTGGAGCGCGATCAACGATGCGGTGACCGGCCACGGCACTGCCAAAGGGGGACGCTGAGATGCAGATCGATATCACGGTGAACGGGACGGCGGAGTCCCACGACGTGGAAGCGCGAACGCTGCTCGTGTACTACCTGCGCGACGCGGTCGGGCTGAAGGGCACCAACGTCGGTTGCGACACCACCTCGTGTGGTGCGTGCACGGTGCTGCTCAACGGCGAGTCGGTGAAGTCGTGCACGGTGCTCGCCGCGCAGGTCGCGGGCGAGGAGGTCACGACGATCGAGGGATTGGCCCTGGAGGACGGGCGGATGCACCCGGTCCAGCAGGCCTTCCAGGAGTGCCACGGGTTGCAGTGCGGCTACTGCACGCCGGGAATGGTGATGGCGATCACTTCGCTGCTGGCGGAGAACCCCGATCCGACCGAGGAGTACATCCGCCTTGGCCTCGAGGGAAACCTCTGTCGCTGCACCGGCTATCACAACATCGTGGCGGCGGCCCTCGCCGCCAGTCAGGCTCTGGAGATGCGCCAATGATCCCGGCCACCTTTGACTACGTGCGCGCCGGTTCGGTCGACGAAGTAATCGGACTACTCGGTGAGCACGGCGACGACGCCAAGCTCTTGGCGGGGGGCCACTCCCTCCTGCCGCTCATGAAACTCCGCTTGGCCCAGCCGGCGCTGCTCGTGGACATCGGGCGCCTACGCGAACTCAGCTACGTGACTGAGGAGGAGGACGTCATCGCGCTCGGCGCCCTCACCCGTCATCACGACATCGCCACGAGCCCCGTCACGCTCTCGAGCGTTCCCCTGCTCGCCCACGTGGCTGGCCAGATCGGCGACCCGCAGGTGCGACACCGCGGCACGATCGGAGGATCGATCTGCCACGGCGATCCGGCCTCGGACCTGGCGGCCGTGTTGTTGGCGCTCGGCGCCACGTTCGTCGCGCAGGGTCCGAACGGACGGCGAGAGATCGACGCCCAGGATTTTTTCGTCAGTTTCTTCGAGGTGGCGCTGAGGTCGGATGAACTGCTGGTCGAAATCCGAGTGCCGCGACCGCTGGACGCTCGCTGGGGATTCGAGAAGTTGACCAAGCGCGCACAGGACTGGGCGATCGTCGGTGCTGTGGCGGTTCGTTCGCGAAGCGGCGTCGGCGTGGGGTTGATCAACCTGGGACCGGTGCCGCTTCGCTCGAGCGCCGTCGAGGCAGCCGTCGTCGCGGGATCGAACGCGGCCGAGGCTGCGGCGTTCGCGGCCGAGGGTACCGAACCTTCGGCTGATTTCAACGGTTCGGTCGCGTACCGTCAGCACGTGGCCCGAGTGCTCGTTCGCCGCGCGCTCGAGAAGGCAGGCGTCTGATCGCCACAGCGCCTTTGCCCGTCGACTCTCCCGAACAGATGTCCGAGATATTGGCCGAGCACGGCTATTTGGCCGACGACTCGCTCGCGACCTCGCTGTTCTTAGCCCTGCGCATGGGCCGCCCCCTCTTGCTCGAAGGTGAAGCGGGGTCGGGCAAGACCGAGGTCGCCCACGTCCTCGCGCGTTGGAGCGGGGGAGAGCTCGTGCGCCTGCAGTGCTACGACGGCATTGACGCCTCCCAGGCGGTGTACGAATGGGACTACGCGCGCCAACTACTGCACCTTCGCGCGGCGGAGATGACCGGGGCCGGCACCGATCGCCCGGCCGAACTCGAACACTCGCTCTATTCCGAGGAGTACCTGGTGCGCCGACCGTTGCTACGCGCGATAGCGGGCGCGGCCGACGATGGGCCGGTGCCGATCTTGTTGATCGACGAGATCGATCGGGCCGACGACGAATTCGAGGCCTATCTTTTGGAGATCCTCTCGGACTTCACGGTGACCGTTCCCGAACTCGGCACGTTCCGAGCGCAGCGTCCGCCAGTGGTGATCTTGACGTCGAACCGCACCCGCGACGTGCACGACGCACTCAAGCGCCGTTGTCTCTACCACTGGGTGGATTACCCGAGTTTCGAGCGCGAGGTCGCGATCGTGCGCCTTCGCGTGCCCGAGGCCACCGAACCGATCGCTCGTGAGGTGTCCGCCGTCGTCGCGGAACTCCGCCGGCGTGATCTCTACAAGCCGCCCGGTGTCGCTGAGACGATCGACTGGGCCAAGTCGATCAGCGTGCTGGGCTCCAGCCATCTCGACGAGCGAACGGTGGAGCGCACCCTCGGCACCGTGATCAAGTACCGCGAGGACGCCGAGCGAGTGCGCGCGTCCGGACTCGCCGATCTGGTCAGCGGGGCCCTAAAGTACGGCACGTGAGCGCCACCGTCACCAACGACCTGGCCGCGCTCGCGACCGGGTTCTCGCGATCACTGCGCGCGTCGGGGCTCGACGTCGCGCCGAGCGCGTCCATTGACTTCGCCGAGGCCCTGGCGTTACTCGGGACCGAGCGACCGGAGCACGTCTTTTGGGCCGGCCACGCGTGCTTTTGTCGACGCGCGGAAGACGCCGAGCCGTACGCCGAAACCTTCAGGGCCTACTTCGGTCACGCCGCGCCGATCTTCCCGCGCGGACGACTGACGACGGTGCCGCCGGTTCCGGTGGCGCGGCGATCGGCGGTGAATGACGAGGACGAAACGAATCGAGACTCGCCCGAGGGCCCCGAGCAAGAGCGTCCACCGCTGTCCGTGGCCTACAGCGCGGTCGAGGTCCTGCGCACCAAGGATTTCTCCCTGTACTCCGAAGACGAACTCGCCGAGGCGGGACGGCTCATCGCGAGACTGCGACTGCGAGCGCCGATGCGCCGTGGCCGACGACTCGAAGCGGCCCGCGATTCGAGTCGCGGTGTGCTCGACGTGCGCCGCACGCTCCAGAGGGCGCTGACGAGCGGCGGTGATCCGGCGCGTCTCATGCGACGGGTGCGCGGCGCTCGAGAGCGAAGGGTGGTCCTCCTCCTCGACGTGTCCGGCTCCATGGGTTCCTACGCCCGGACGATGCTGCGATTCGCGCACGCGACGATCATCGCGCAACGAAGGGTCGAAGCCTTCACCCTGGGCACCCGGTGCACGCGTGTCACTCGACAACTGTCGTGGCGAGATCCCGACGCGGCATTGGCGCGCGTGGCGTCAGCGGCACCCGACCTCGAAGGAGGTACGCGCCTGGGTGAGTGCCTGTATCAGTTCAATGAGTCGTGGGGCCTCGGAGGAATCGCGCGCGGCGCGATCGTCGTGTTGATCTCGGACGGCTGGGACCGGGGCGACACGTCGGTGCTCGCTGCGCAGATGGCGCGACTCGCATACGTGGCCCACCGGGTGATCTGGGTCAATCCGCTCAAGGCCTCGCTTGGCTACGAGCCACTCGTACGCGGCATGGCGGCGGCGCTGCCCTTCACGGATGAGTTTCTATCGGGGAACTCGCTCGAAGCATTGGACGAGCTCGCACAGGTGATTTCGCGATGAAGGAGATCCTGTCCGCCATCGACGCGTGGCTCGCCGACGGCAAGCGAGTGGCGATCGCCCGGGTCATCGGGATCGAGGAGTCGGGTCCGCGCGAACCCGGAGCGGCGATGGCCGTCAACGAGGACGGCGAAGTGGCCGGGTCGGTTTCCGGTGGTTGCGTCGAGGGGGCGGTCGTCACCGAGGCGCTCGAGGTGTTGGCGAGTGGCGTGGCCCGACGGTGCACGTTCGGCTACTCCGACGACCAGGCCTTCGCGGTCGGACTGACCTGCGGAGGCACGGTGCACCTTTTGGTGGAGCCACTCGACTGGTGAGCGGGGAGATCTACCGGGAGCTTCGCGGCTCGATTCTTTCTCGAACGCCGGTCGGGCTTGTCTCGGTGACGGGCGTCGCCGACGCCGCTGGCGCTTCGACCGCGCTCGCGGCGAAACTCCTGGTTCGTTCGCAAGTCGCGACGTTGGGCACTTTGGGTGACCCCGAACTGGACCGCGTCGTCGCCCGTGACGCCGTGGCCATGCTCGAGCGCGGGGTCTCGGGAACCCGCCACTACGGCCCGCACGGCGAGGCGCGCCGCGAGGACATCGAAGTGTTCGTCGAGTCCTTCGTCTCGCCGCCGAAGTTGATCGTCTTTGGGGCCGTTGATTTCACGAGGGCGCTCGTCGAGATCGCCAGGGTGCTCGGCTTCGTGGTGACGGTCTGTGACGCGCGAGCCGTGTTCGCCACGCCCGCTCGTTTTCCCAGTGCCGACGAGGTCGTGGTGGACTGGCCGGACCGCTACCTGGAGCAGGTGGGATCGTCGCTTGGTCCTCGCGACGCGGTGTGCGTGTTGACGCACGACACCAAATTTGACGTGCCGGCCATCCTCGGCGCGCTCTCGACCGGCGTGGGCTACATCGGTGCGATGGGTTCGCGCCGCACGCACGCCCAGCGATGGGAGCGGTTGCTGGAGGCGGGCGCGGACGAGGGCGAACTTCGCGCGCGTCTCATGAGCCCGATCGGCCTAGACGTCGGCGCGCGCACGCCCGAAGAGACGGCGGTGTCGATCTGCGCCGAGATCATCGCCGTGCGCAGCGGTCGAGCGCAGCGCGCGATGGCGCCGTTGCGTGACGGAACGGGCCCGATCCATTAGACCGCGGTGACGCGATTGCCGCTGATTCGTGGCCGGTGTCCGTCGGTTCCCAAGGTGGAGCATTGACATGGAACTGCTCGTTAGGCTGCATCGATGTCCGTCGCCGCAGTGATCCTGGCCGCCGGGGGCGGTAGCCGCTTCAATCGTGGGGACCTCGCGGCGAGACCCGGCGAGAAACTCCTAAGAGTGGTGGAGGGCCGCGCGCTCGTGACCTGGGCGCTCGCGCCCGCGATCGACGCCCGACTCGACGAGGTGGTGGTCGTCGCCGGCGCCGCCGATCTGAAGGCCATCCTCCCCGAGTCGGTCACGCTGCTGCAGAACGATGAGTGGACGAGGGGCCAGGCGACGTCGCTTCGGATGGGTCTCGCGTGGTGCGCTTCACGGGGTCACCAGAGCGCGGTCATCGGTCTCGGCGACATGCCGGGACTGAGCGCAGAAGCCTGGCGCGCGGTGGCTGACGCTCCACTCGGCCCCATCGTCTTCGCGACCTACCGGGGGAAGCGCGCCCACCCGGTGCGCCTCGACGCCGAAATCTGGTCGTTGCTGCCTTCGGACGGGGACGAGGGCGCACGCGCGCTGGTTCGCCGACGTCCCGAACTCGCACGAGAAGTGGCCTGCCTCGGGGAGCCGACCGATATCGACACCCCCCAAGACCTGCAACGATGGAGTGGAGACCATGGAACTGAGCAATGAATTCGAAGTGGCCGTGCCCGTCGAGCGCGCGTGGGCCGTCCTGACCGACCTCGAGCGCATCGCTCCGTGCATGCCCGGCGCGCAACTGCGCGAAGTGCAAGGCGACGAGTATCGCGGATCCGTCAAGGTCAAGGTTGGACCGATCACCACGTCGTACGACGGAATCATCCGCATCAGTGAGCTTGACCATTCGGCGCACCTTGCGGTACTGAAGGCGGAAGGGCGTGAAACGCGCGGGCAGGGCAACGTCGCAGCCGAGATCACGGCGACGCTGGTACCCACCCCAACCGGTACGAGGGTTGTCGTGGCGACCGACCTCACTATCACCGGCAAGGTGGCGCAATTTGGTCGCGGTGTGCTCGCTGACGTCTCGGCCAAGCTGCTCGATCAGTTCGTGGCCAATCTCGAGTCGACGGTGTTGGTGCAAGAGGACGAGCACGGCCCGAAGAACGAAGAGTCCCCATCGGGCGCGGTCGCCAGTGACGCGGACACTCATCCGACGAGTGCCTCGAAATCAAAAGTGGCTACTAACGGCGTGCCGCCCGACGACTCCGAAAACAATGGTGAACAGGTCGCTTCAGCTGGAGTTCCCGATGGTTCGCAAGCTTCCTCCAGCGAATTCCGTCTGATCAACTCGGCACCGGCGGTGCCCGTTGATCTCGTCAATATCGCCGGGGGTTCACTGGCGCGTCGTGTCGTGAAACCTTTGGTCATCGGCGCTGTCGCGCTGGCAGTTGTCGTGCGCTTTATGCGCCGCCGCTCGTGATTGCCTCTCAGTAACTCGTGTAGGCCGCTCGTTCAGACTTCTTAATACCGCGCGCGTTCACTCAGCTCAGTGCCACGAGATCCAGGCCGTCCCAGTGTTCTCCACGAGGTGGCCCACGCCCGAATCGAAGCAGACGTAATGGAGGTTGCGTCGAATGAAGTGGGACGAGGAGATGGGCGTGGCGTAACCGCCGACGAACACTCCGGACGTAGCCGACGGATCACAGGGATGCCCGAGCACGGCGCTCGGCTTGATCACCACGAAGAGGGCTTCGATCTTTTCATCGTGCACGATCAGTAAACGGCGCTCGTTGGCCGTAAAAGGAAACGACAAGTTAGTGGTCGATGAAGAATCGGTGACAGGAATTTTCCTCGCCGCCCGAATGGTCGGTGCACCCATCAAGAGATGGCAGTCGGCGCCCTTGTTGAAGAAGTAGACCGGCACGGCTTCATTCGCGAACGCTTTGAATTTCAAGTGTTCGTCGAGATTGTCGTAGGAAGTATTGAACAAGGTGGGGCCGGACGTCACACGTATCTGTGACGCCCGACAGGCGTGGTATGAGTCGGGAGCCCCGGCGGGAGTGTTCGAGTGGGAAATCACCGCGTAGACGATTCCGTAGGACACGACGGCCACGATGGCGGCGCTGACCCAAATGGTCCACCTCTTCGACGACCTCATATCGACCCTTCACCTTCACCCGAGGTTATGCCTGAACACGTCAGTTCGTACGGAACTGGATTTCGTTCGACATCCCTCGGCGCCAAAAGTTAGTCTTGCCTCAGTGTGACAAGAGGAGGCGTTGTGCGGTACGACCTGGAATCAGATAAACGACTTGATCCGCGCATCAAGGCCATGCTCAGCTTGCTGCCGGGCATCGAAGCAACCGACGCCCAGAGCCGTGAACAGATGTTGGTCGAAGCCGCGTCACCCGAGGGCGTGGCGGCAAATGAGATGGTCGCCGGCTTCATGAACATGGGCGACAGCGAAGACGTGGCGCCGACGCAAGGTCTGCGATTCGCGAACGAGGACATTGTGTCCTCGCCGGACGGCAATACGATCAAATTGCAAATTATTCGTCCGGACAACGCCGAGACGTTGGCCTGCGTCTACTACATCCATGGCGGCGGGATGGCTTCGCTGTCGAGTTTCTTGGGCAACTACCGGGCTTGGGGGAGAATCATCGCGTCCAAGGGCGTCGTCGTGGTGATGGTCGAATTCCGTAACTCGGTGGTTCCATCGGAGGTACCCGAAGTGGCACCGTATCCGGCGGGATTGAACGACTGTGTCTCGGGGCTCAAGTGGACCGTGGCGAACGCGTCGAAATACGGAATCGATCCAGCGCGGATCATCGTCGGCGGTGAGAGCGGTGGTGGGAATCTGACCCTCGCCACCGGTCTCAAGTTGAAGCGCGACGATGATCTCGCTCTCGTGAAGGGGCTCTACGCCCTTTGTCCCTATATCGCCGGGCGGTGGCCCGACGACCGCTATCCATCGACCGTCGAGAACAACGGAATCCTCCTGAACTTGCACGACAACCGCGGAGCGATGGGCTACGGCATCGAGGCCTTTGAGGCTGGCGACCCGTTGGCGTGGCCCGGTTTTGCGACCAAGCAAGACGTGAGCGGTTTCCCACCGACGGTAATCAGCGTGAATGAGTGCGACCCCCTTCGCGATGAGGGAATCGCTTTTTACCGATTGCTGCTTTCTTCAGGCGTGGCTGCTCGTGGTCGCACGGTGCTTGGAACCAGCCACGGTATCGAGATCTTCCCGCCCGTGTGCCCCGACATCAGCCACAGCACGGCAGAAGACATCGCGGCGTTCGCACGCGCGTAAGCACAGCTCAGTTCAGTTCCCAGCGAGACGACCGGCGCTCGCTCGGTGTTCAAATGCCTCGTCCGATATCAGGTAGCTATGTCCTCGCGGTCCAGAGAGACACGCCACGTGACCGTTCGTTCCCACACCCTGCGATCAGGGTCATCGCAATTCACCCGGGCGCAGTTCACGTGCTCGCCTGAGTGACTTTCGGCCCTAGCGCGCCAATGGAAGGTTGGCGATGATTGCTCTTGTAGGTACCTCGCGGACGGAGGCCGACAGATGTCCAGAACATTCGCCACAGTGTCGATCTCCGAGAAAAAGGAGATGTGACGATGAGCAAGTCAAAGTATGTGCGATTTTTCGATGAATTTGGTATCGAGGACGTTCCCTCAGTGGGAGGCAAGAACGCCTCTCTCGGCGAGATGTACCAAAAGCTCTCGACCCAGGGCGTACGCGTGCCGAACGGATTTGCGATCACCGCCGACGCCTACCGATACCTGCTCGAAGGGAGTGGCGCCGTCGCTGCGCTCCACGAGGCGCTCGATGGTCTTGTGGCGAGCGACGTGAAGGACCTGGCTCGGCGGGCCAAGCGAGCTCGTGAGATCGTGCTGGGCGCGGAGATCCCCGATGACTTAGCGGCGGAGATTCTCGTCGCGTACCGGCGTCTCAGCAACGAATACGGCGAGGACGTCAGTTTCGCCGTTCGATCGTCGGCGACCGCCGAAGACCTGCCGACCGCCAGTTTCGCCGGTCAACAAGAGACCTTCCTCAATGTTCATGGCGAAGAGAGTTTGCTTGACGCATGTAAGCGCTGCTTCGCGAGCCTGTTCACGGATCGCTCGATTCACTACCGTATCGACCAGGGGTTCGATCACTACAAGGTCGCCCTGTCGATCGGTGTCATGAAGATGGTGCGTTCCGACCTCGCGTCATCGGGCGTGATGTTCTCACTCGACACCGAGTCGGGCTTTCGAGATGTCGTGTTCATCACCGGCGCCTACGGCTTGGGTGAGAACGTGGTCCAGGGCGCCGTTGACCCTGACGAGTTCTACGTCCACAAGCCCACGCTCGCGTCCGGACACCGGGCCGTGCTGCGCCGGCTACTCGGCGACAAAGGAGTGAAGATGGTCTTCGCCGAGGGCGGGACGAAGACAACGGTTCGCAATATCCCCACGCCGAAGGCCGATCGGGCACGCTTCTGTCTCAGCGACGAAGAGGTTCTCGAACTCGCCGATAACGCGGTCGCGATTGAAGCGCACTACGGACGACCGATGGACATGGAGTGGGCCAAGGACGGGCTCGACGGCAAGCTTTATATCGTCCAGGCTCGGCCTGAGACCGTGGCCTCCCAACGACAGGCGTCACTGTTCGAGACCTACGTGCTCGACGGCGGCGGCGAAATCGTGATTGAGGGCCGATCCGTAGGAGAGAAGATCGCGACGGGGCGAGCCCGAGTCATCGACAGCGTGGCGCACCTTTCGGAGTTCCAACCGGGCGAAGTCCTCATCGCTGATTCGACGACCCCGGACTGGGAACCGGTAATGAAGACGGCCGCGGCCATCGTCACCAACCGAGGTGGCCGGACCTGCCACGCGGCAATCATCGCGCGAGAACTCGGCGTGCCAGCGGTCGTGGGAACCGGCGACGCGACCTCGACCATTAAGAGTGGAGAGGTCGTAACGGTCTCGTGTGCTGAGGGCGACAGCGGTCGGGTCTATCGCGGCGAAGTGGGATTCCACGTCGATCGCAGCGACGTCGGCGATCTTGCCCGACCCCACACCAAGATCATGATCAACCTCGGTAATCCCGATCTCGCCTTCAAGACGTCGTTCCTTCCGAACGACGGCGTGGGGCTCGCACGTATGGAATTCATCATCAGCGAATCGATCCGGGCTCATCCCTTGGCTCTGCTGCACCCCGAGAAGGTAAGCGACCCGCAGGTCCGGGCCGAACTCGCCGAGTTGACGAGGAACTACCCCGATGGTGAGCACTTCTTCGTCGAGCGCCTGTCCGAGGGGATTGGCACCATCGCCGCGGCGTTCTGGCCGAGGCCGGTCGTCGTTCGCATGTCGGACTTCAAGTCGAACGAGTACGCGAGCCTCTTGGGTGGAAGCGACTTCGAACCCACTGAGAACAATCCGATGATCGGTTTCCGCGGGGCGTCGCGCTACGCGCACCCCGCCTACGAAGAAGGTTTCGCGCTGGAGTGCCAAGCGATGTTGCGGGTCCGAAACGAGATGGGCCTCACGAACGTGGTCCTCATGATTCCTTTCGTTCGTAGGGTCACCGAGGCCGAAATGGTCTTGGCTCGGATGGCCGAACTGGGGCTGCGTCGCGGAGAGAATGGACTGCTGGTCTACGCCATGTGCGAGATCCCGAACAACGTCATCCTCATCGACCGTTTCGCGCAGCACTTCGACGGCTTCTCCATCGGCTCCAACGACCTCACCCAATTGACGCTGGGCGTCGATCGGGACAGCGAAATTGTCGCCTTTGACTACGACGAACGCGACGAAGGCGTGATGGAGATGATTCGCCTCGCGGTGGAGGGCTGTCGACGTAACGGCATTCACTCGGGACTGTGCGGTCAGGCCCCTTCGGACTATCCCGAGATGGCGGAGTACCTCGTCAGGTTGGGCATAGATTCGATGAGTCTCAACCCGGACACGGTCTTGAAGACGACGCAACAAGTCCTAGACATCGAAGCCGCTCTGCGACAACCCGTCGGGGCGTCCGTCTGACGTCGCCGCGGCCGGTGGAACGTCGACGGTTAATCGTGAGGTGAGTTTCTCACCACGCGGTCATCGTCCGTGCCACCCGCAGGAGCGGCTCGGGCACGGGCCGTGCCCCGCTGGCCACCACCTCGAGTGGTACGAGGTCCGCGCTGTTGTCACAGATGGCGACCAGCGTGGCGAACCGGTGAGCATGGACCGCTTCAACGGCGGTTACACCACAACGAGTTGCGAGAAGACGATCCGACGCCGTCGGAGGACCGCCCCGTTGGACGTGACCGAGCACGGTAAGACGTGTCTCGTATCCGGTACGTTGCGTGAGCTCTCTCGAGACCATTGAACCGGCCGATCCCTCGGGTGAGCCCAGGAACGCTCCGCCGAGGGCGCCTTCGGCGACGACGACCACCGACGAGGTCGATCCGGCGTCGTGGTGGCGCATGACGGCTTTAGCGAGTTCGTCAAAATCGGTCGGCAACTCGGGGAGACAGAGCGCGTCGGCGCCGCCGGCGATTCCCGTGCAGACCGCGAGCCATCCGACCGTTCTACCCATCACCTCGACGACCATCAGTCGGTCGTGGCTTTCGCCGGTCGTTTGGAGCCGGTCGACGGCCTCGACGGCGGTCGCGACGGCGGTGTCGAATCCAATGCAGTGACTGGTGCCCTCGACGTCGTTGTCGATCGTCTTCGCGATGCCCACGATGGGCACACCAAGTTCGGCCAGGTGGTTGGCCGAGTTGAGTGTGCCGTCACCGCCAATGACAATGAGTGCGTCAAGTTGGTGACGCTCTACCGTGCGTAGGACCGCGGCGACACCACCTTCGTGTTCGTGGGGGTGGAAACCAGCGGTGCGCAGTATGGTCCCTCCGCTTTGCAAGATGCCCTTCGTATCGGTCGTCGTCAGGGAGGAGGATTCGTCCTCGACGACACCGCGCCATCCGTGATGGAACCCAACGAAATCATCACCGTAGGACGAACCCGCGCGCACCGCGGCGCGAATCGCCGCGTTGAGACCCGCGCAGTCACCTCCACCAGTCAACAGGCCTATACGCATCGCACTCCTCTCAGAGCCGCCTTTATTAAGAGTGTCGTGAAAAGGGCGTCCGGTTGCTAGAGGCGAAGGTCCTGCGCGACGAACACTGAAGAAAAGGTCGAAAAAGTGAGCCCTTGGACCCTAGTGACACTCGATTGCGACAGGTGAAAATATTCGTAGGGAAGAGGTCGCGATGAACGATGTGAGCACTCGAGAAATAGAGACCGCCGAACCTGCCGGTTATCCCACGTCCTGGGAGTTCGACGGACTCTTGGCTGACGGCCAGGCGGTGCTCGTGCGACCGGTGAAACCGGGTGACGCGAAGGCGCTCGTCGGCCTGCACGTGCATCCTCAACCTGGAGCACCACCGCGAATTTACGCCACACATCCGTCACTCATGGCGAGCGAGATGTCCCATTTCACGACGGTGGATTACCGAGAACGCATGGCGTTCGTGGTACTGGCAGAGGACCGTGTGGTCGCGTTCGCGAGTTTTGATCGCTTGAGTAAGAGCGAGTCCGAGGCGCAGATCGCCTTCGTCGTTGATGACTCGTTCCAGCACCGTGGAATCGCCACACTGCTCTTCGAGAGTTTGGTGGCCTACGCGTACGCGATGGGAGTACAACGCTTCGTGGCGGCCGTGTTGGAGCAGAACGCAAACATGCTCAATATCTTGACGTCAACGGGACTTCGTTCGACGAACGTCAACCAAGAAGGAACGGTGCGGATCGAAATCGACCTGCGCCCGACGGCCAAATACCGAGAGCTGTGCGATGAGCGAGAGGCCAACGCCGAAGTCGCGAGTACTTCGGCAATATTGCGTCCGAAAACCGTCGCGGTCGTTGGGGCGGGACGGACGCGCGGAAGCGCGGGTCATGAGGTCGTTCGCTCGATTCTCGCTGGCGATTTCTCAGGGACCGTCTATCCGGTGAACCCTTCGGCACGTTCCATATGCGGCGTGAAGGCCTTCGCGACCCTTTCGTTGATCCCCGAGACCATCGACCTCGCCATCATCGCGGTGCCGGCCAATCGTGTGGCGGGCGTCCTCGAAGAGGCCGCCTCGGTAGGTGTGCGAGCGGTGACCGTTATTACCGCCGGGTTCGCTGAAACCGGTCGTTCGGGAGCGCAGGCCGAGACTGAATTGCTCAAGGTTGCCCGGCGACACGGGATGCGCATCGTCGGACCCAACTGCCTCGGTCTCGTGAACACTGACCCACAAGTGCGAATGAACGCCACGTTTACCGGCCTTGATCCGTTGCCGGGTCACCTCGCTCTCGTGTCACAGTCCGGTGCGGTGGGCATCGTTCTCGCCGAACAGGCCAGTGCCGCCGGTCTGGGATTGTCCAGTTTCGTCTCGGTTGGCAACAAGCTCGACGTGAGTTCGAACGACCTGCTCTGCTACTTTGAACGCGACGAGCGGACCTCGGTCATCGCGCTCTATCTAGAGTCGCTCGGCAATCCCCGGAAGTTCGCGCGAATCGCCCGCCGCGTCGGCGCGCGCAAACCAATCGTCGCGCTGAAGGCCGGTAGGACCACGGCTGGAGTTCGGGGTGCTCGATCGCACACGGCGGCTGCGGCGTCGCCCGACATCACGGTGACCGCATTGTTACAGAGCGCCGGGGTGATCAAAGTCGATCGCTTCGAGGAGTTGTTGGACGTGTCGGAGATCTTGTTGACCGGACGACTCCCCAGGGGTCGACGCATCGCGCTCGTGGGGAACTCCGGTGGTCCGTTGATCCTCGCGGCCGACGCGTGTGAGGCGGGCGGACTCGTGGTACCAGAGTTGGATGAGCCGACCACGGCGCAATTGAAAGATGCCCTCGTCGCCGCGGCGGCCTTCACGAATCCGGTCGATCTCACCGCAGACGGTACCGCCGCGAGCCTCGAAAAAGCGCTCGAAATCGTCCTCGACGATCCTTCTATTGACGCCGTGATCGTGGTGGTCACCGAAGTGGTCGCCCTAACCACGCGCGACGCGCGAGCGGCCATCGCCCAGGTGGCCAAGAAGCACGATAAGCCGGTCGTTGCGTGTCTTCTTGGTGCGTCAACGGTGAGTGTGTCCTACGGCGTCTCATTGGTCGGCGAGCTTCCTTCGCCCGAACGGGCCGCCGCCGCTCTCAATCACGTCTGTCGCTACGCCGAGTGGCGTCTGAACGATTCTTCTTCGAGCGACGACGTCGGACAGCTCGCCGATGACACCAAGGTCCGCGCCATTGTGGCGTCGCGACTGGAGAGCAACCCCGAGGGGGGCTGGCTCGAACTCGAGGACGCGGCGGCATTACTCGAAGCCTGTGGCGTGCCGGTGCTGGCCACTCGAGCCGCGAACAGTGCCGAAGAGGCCGTCGCGGTCGCCGAGGAAATTGGTTTCCCGGTCGTGCTGAAGGCACGTTCCGGTTCACTCGTTCACAAATCGGACGTCGGGGGTGTTGTCCTGGGACTCGCGAGTGCCGAAGCTGTCCGCGAAGCGTATGCGGCGATGTCCAATCGGCTGGGTGAGCACATGGGTGGAGCCGTGCTCCAACCAATGACGCCAACTGGGGTTGAGGCAATTATCGGAATCGCCGTCGATCCCGATTTCGGCCCTGTCGTGATGGCCGGACTGGGCGGCGTGATGACTGATTTGCTCGGTGATCACGCATTCGCCGTTCCGCCGTTCAACCCGGGGACCGCCGAGGCAATGGTTCGGTCGCTTCGGGCCGCGCCATTGCTCGACGGCTATCGCGGCTCGGCTAAGGTCGATCGAGACGCTCTCATCTCGGTGCTCGAGTCGATTGCGAAGGTCGCTGAATTCGTTCCCGAGTTGGTGGAACTCGACCTCAACCCCGTCGTCGTTACCGCGAGCGGCGCGCTCGTCGTTGACTGCAAGGCACGTCTGGCCCCCGGACGAAATGGCCCAGGTCCGCTGTTTCGCGCGATGCGCTCAACGACTCGAGGCTGATCAGTTCGGACGTCGTTTTACTCGTTGTCACGTTCCGTACGCTCGTCGGTGGAGATCGTAGTGACGGTAAGCTTCGGAGCGTCGAATCCCCATCGTCTGCAGAAAAGGGTGCGCTAGATCTGCTCGGGAACCATTTCAATGGCCCCGCACGGGCATTCGCTCACGCATATGCCGCAGCCCTTACAGAAGTCGTAGTTGAACTCGTAGCGTTGAGTCCCGCCAAGTTTGATCACCGCGTTGTCGGGACACACCCCATAACAGTTGTCACATTCGAAGCAGTTGCCACAGGAAAGACAGCGACGGGCCTCGAACAGGGCGTTCTCCTCGTTGAGACCGCCGACGATCTCTTCGAAATTGTTCTGGCGTCGAGCGATCTCAAGTTCGGGACGGCGCGTACGCTCCGCGTCGGAGTAGTACCAGGTGTTGAGGTGATCGAACGTAGCCAATTCGTGTCGTGGCGAGTCGAGCAGTTCATGACCCGCGAGGTAGGCGTCGATACCGTGGGCGGCCCGCTTGCCGTGGCCGATGGCAATCGTCGCGGTTCGTTCTGAGGGCACCGCGTCGCCTCCGGCGAAGACGCCGTCGCTCGTCGCGCTCATAGAAGTCGAGACGCCGACGACGCCATCGTCAATGGCGATGTCCGCGACGTGTTCCAAAAGAGAGAGGTCGCTGTCCTGGCCCAAAGCGAGGACGACGGCGTCCGCGCCCAGTTCTTCGAACTCACCAGTGGGTACGGGGAATCCTTCGTCGTTGAGGCGCATCTTCTCGATCGTCAAGTGGTCACCCTCGAAGTTGCTGATGGTCGAGAGCCAACGCACGGTAATGCCCTCTTTGAGCGCCTCTTCGAGTTCCACGTCATGGGCGGGCATCTGTTCGCGGCTTCTGCGATAGACAATGACCGCGTCGGTCGCATCCAAACGACGAGCGGTGCGTGCCGCATCCAACGCCGTGTCACCGCCGCCGTAGACCACGACTCGGCGCCCGAGCAGGGGAACGTTGTCGTCGGCGACTTGGTGAAGATAGGAGACGGCATCGAGAATTCGCGCGGAGTCGCCCGAGGGGATCGCCACGCGGCGAGCCAACTGGGCGCCGACGCCGAGGAACACGGCGTCGAAGCCGCCCTCGCGTCGCTCGCGTTCGATGTCGTGCACGGTGTGGTTGAGTCGCACGTCCACGCCGAGATCGATGATGCGGTTGATCTCGGCGTCCAGCACGTCGCGAGGGAGTCGGTACGCGGGGATGCCGTAGCGCATCATGCCGCCGAGTTTCTCGCTCGCGTCAACCAGGTGGACTTGGTGGCCGAGTTGCCGGAGATGGTAGGCGACGCTTAAACCTGACGGTCCCGCGCCGACGACGAGCACGCGCTTGCCGGTGTCAACGCCGGGCGAGGGCAACGCCCATCCGCGTTCAATCGCGAGGTCGCCGAGGAACCGCTCGATGGCATTGATCCCAACAGCCTCATCGACTTGCACGCGATTGCACGCCGTTTCACACGGGTGGTAGCAGATCCGACCCATGACGGCGGGAAATGGATTGTCCACCACGAGTTGGCGCCAGGCGGTCTCGTAGGCACCGGACTCGGCGTGGTAGAGCCACTGTTGGATGTTCTCCCCGGCGGGGCACGCGTCGTTGCACGGGGGGAGTCGATCAATGTACACCGGTCGCTCGACGCGCCACGAACCGGTGCGATTGGCGTGGCTCGAACCGACTTCGAGCGTTATCGCGAAGGGAAGTTCCGTCATGCTGACACCTCTCGAGTTATTTCGGCGGGCGCGTCTTCGGCCAAGAGTCCGTAGAGCGCGATGTTCTGATCAGCCATCGCTTGGATTCGAGCAACGATGTCGGGCCGTCCGGATCCCGCGAAGAGATGGCGAAAGCGCTTCTGAATCGAGAGATACGATTCGACGCTCGTGCGATGACGGATCTTTGAGACGCCGGTGACGACACCGTTCTCGGCTTCGAATACCGGGAAGAGACCGGTCTCCTGAGCGAGGCGAGCGACCTTGATCGTGTCGCACGAGGCCGATCCCCAACCGAGCGGGCAGGGCACGAGAATATGCAGGTAACGCGCGCCGTGCAGTTGCATTGCGTGTTCGACCTTGTTCTCCAGATCGTGCAAGTCTGCGACCGTCGCGGTCGCGACGTAGGAGATGCCGTGCGCCATGGCCAGACGCGGCATGTCCTTTCCCTGACCGAACACGTTGCCCGGTTCGGGTCCGACCGCCTCGGTGGTCGCCGTGCGCGCCGCTGGCGGCGTGGCGCCTGAACGCTGCACGCCGGTGTTCATGTACGCCTCATTGTCGTAGCAGATGAAGAGGACATCGTCATTGCGTTCGAACATGCCCGAGAGGCACCCGAATCCAATGTCGACGGTCCCTCCGTCGCCCGCCTGCGCGACGACGCGAACGTCGTTCATGCCCTTGACCTTCATGGCGGCCGCGACGCCGGTGGCGACGGCCGGCGCGTTCCCGAACAGGGAGTGAAGCCAGGCGATGCGCCACGACGTCTCGGGGTAGGGCGTCGAGAAAACCTCGAGACATCCCGTGGCGTTCACTGCGATGAGTTGACCACCCGTAGCGCGCATCGCCGCGTCGAGTGCGTAGCGTGCGCCGAGCGCCTCACCGCACCCCTGGCACGCCCGATGTCCGGAATCGAGTGAATCGAATCGTTGCGGATCGGACTGGACCGTTCGATCACTGACTTCCAGCAGACGATTGCCCACGGCAAAACTTCCGACTTGATAAAAGTGAACGGGTTGTCGAGTCATGATGATCATCCGATCCTGGAGGCGACGGTGCCGAGGTCCGAGAGGACGTTCTCGGCGGACGGCCCGCTTCGACGCTGCGTATCAATCCGGGCGCGCTCGGACTCGACGATGTCGAGGTCAAGGTCCAAGAAGGTGACCGAATCTAGCCGACCATGAACAGCGTCATCGAGGATTGCTTCAAGGGAATGCTGCGTGATCGCGCGACCACCCAGACCAGCGACGACGGAGTGAAGCGAAATCGTGGCGTCGTGCGTGGCTGAGGCGACGTCGGCCGAGAGCACACCACCGTAGCCCACGCTGAAGGCCTTTTCGATGACGATCACCCGTTGGGCGTTCGCGAGCGCGCGTCGCACTTCGTCAAAGGGGAACGGCCGAAACGTGGTGATGCCAACGACCCCCACCCGGTCGCCCAGAGCACGACGCTGATCGACGGCATCTTTGATCGTGCCGAGAACCGAACCCAGCGCGACGACGATGGTGGTGGCGTCGTTCGTCTCATACGAGTGGATTAGCCCGCCGCTTTCGCGACCGAACGTTGAAGCGAACTGTGACGCGAGTACGGGAATCAAATCGAGGGCATCAAGTTGACGCAGGTGCGAGAGGTACCGAACTTCGGTGAAGGCTTCGGGTCCCACCATTGCGCCAATGGAGATTGGGTGAGCGGGATCGAGCACTTGACGTGGCTCGTAGCTCGGCAGGAATGCGTCGACGTCGCGTTGATCGGGCACGTCGATGCCTTCGACGGCGTGCGTCAGGATGAAGCCGTCCATGCAGACCATGACCGGTAGCGAGAGTTCCTCGGCCAAGCGGAACGCGAGAACGTGCAGGTCCGCGGCCTCCTGGTTGGTCTCGGCGAAGAGCTGAATCCAGCCGGCGTCGCGAGCGGCCATCGCGTCGCTGTGATCGTTCCAAATATTGATGGGAGCTCCGATCGCACGGTTGGCCAGCGTCATCACGATTGGCAGTCCGAGGCCGGCGGCGTTGTAGACCGCCTCCATCATGAACAGCAGCCCTTGGCTGGCCGTCGCGGTGTAGGCCCTCGCGCCGGCCGCGGACGCGCCGATCGACACCGACATGGCCGCGAACTCCGACTCGACGTTGATGAACTCGCACGGCGAGAGCTGTCCCGCCTTTACCATCTCGCCAATCGCTTCGATTATGTGCGTCTGGGGGGAGATGGGATACGCGCAGACCACCTCGGGTCGACAGCGCGCGACGGTTTCGGCAACCCCTCTTGAACCCTCAATTTGTCGTAGCACGGTCGAACTCCTCTTCTGCCTTCGCGACCAGTTGGTAGGCCGCCGTGGCGGCGGCCACGTTTTGATCTCCGGTGGCACCCGTGAATCGTTCACCAATGGCCGTCGTGATTGACTCGAGAGTGACTTGTCCGGTGAGCGCGGCGAAACCGCCGAGCAATACGGCATTGGGTAACGGGCGCCCGAGGTACTCAAGGGCGATTTCGGTCGCCGGGCAGGTGAGGAGGCGCTCGCGGTGGAACGTGCGCAAGTAGTCACCGAGTCCCAGTTCGTCGAAGCTCTTCGAGGTGTTGATCAGCACGTAGCCTTCGGTCGAGAGCCCGGCAAAGACATCCACTTGATGAAGAAGCGTCACGTCTTGGATTATCAGGGCATCGGGCTTTATTACGGGTTCGCGACTGCGGATCGGTCGATTGTCGATGCGACAAAACGAAACCACGGGCGCACCCGTGCGTTCCGAACCAAAACTAGGGAATGCTTGGGAGAACTTACCTTCGTCGAACGCGGCGACCGAGAGCATCTCGGCGGCGGTGACGACACCCTGTCCTCCCCGACCATGGAAGCGGATCTGGAACACGAGTCCGCCTCGCGCTATCTGCGCTCGGCGGAGCCGACCAACGAGGCCAGGTCCGCCAAACGGCTCGAGTAACCCGTCTCGTTGTCGTACCATCCGAGAACTTTCACCAGGTTGCCCTGAGCCATGGTGAGGCCGGAATCGAAGACGCACGAGGCGGGTGAGTTGACGATGTCACTGGATACGAGGGGTTCGTCCGAATATTCGAGCAGTCCCGCCAATCTCCCCACGCCGGCGGCGCTGCGATACGCGTCATTTATCTCGTCGACGCTCGGCGTCGCACGCAGCGTCGCGACCAAGTCGGTGATCGACACGTCGGGGATAGGAACGCGCAGGGCGAGACCGTCAAGGTGCCCCGCCACGCTGGGCATCACGAGCCCCGTGGCTCGTGCGGCGCCAGTGGTCGTTGGAACGATGTTGATGGCCGCTCCCCGAGCCCGGCGAGGGTCTTTGTGGAGCGCGTCGACCAGGTTCTGGTCATCGGTGTAGGCGTGCACCGTCGTCATGAAACCATCTTCGATGCCGAAGGCTTCGTCGAGCACTTTCACGAGGGGTGCCAAACAGTTCGTCGTGCACGATGCGTTCGAGATGATGAAGTGCTTCTCCGGATCGAACTGATCATCATTGATTCCCATGACAAATGTCGCGTCGGGATCTTGCGCCGGGGCAGAGATAATCACACGCGTCGCACCCGCTTCGAGGTGATTCGTGGCCTTTTCGCGCTTGGTGTACTTGCCCGTCGATTCGACAACGACGTCAATGCCCAATTCGCTCCATGGCAGAGCTTTTGCATCGGCCTCGGCGAGCATCTGAATGCGGCGCTCGCCCACGATCATCACTTGCTCGTCAACGTTCACGGGCTCCGCGAACCGACCGTGTACGGAGTCTCGTGCGAACAACCGAGCGAGCGCCGCGGGGGCGCCAAGGTCGTTGATCGCCACGATTTCGAGTTCGGGGTGAAAGGTGAGCGCCGATCGGAGCATGGATCGTCCCGTGCGCCCAAAACCGTTGATTGCAATACGAATTGTCATCTGAACTCCTTCGCTCCGACACGAAATCGCTCTTCTCGTGTTGAGTTCAGTTTCGTTCCACTACGAGTGGACGTTGTAGGGCCAAACGTCACTAGTTATGGGCTAATACGCGATGCCGACCAGGAGCGATGACTACATCAACGCCATCGTCACCATGTTGTCCAGCATGCGGTTTCGCCCCGTCGGGTGGCGTGGACGAGTTTTGGTCTAGAGGTCGCGGGCGACGAAATTGGCAGGTGCGGCGTCGAGGTGACGGATGAGGTCGTCGTGTCGCAGAAGACCGCTCTGTGTCCCGTATTGGCTCGACGTGGTGGCTGCATTTATCGGAGGCCACCGCAAGGCTTCGCGTAAGGAAAGGCCACTCACGATGGCGGCAACCATCGTCGAGGCGAAGGCGTCTCCGGCCCCCGTGATGTCAATTGGGGGAAAGGCGTCGACGTAGGCATCGATTTGTAGTCGTTCGGAGTCGTGCGCGGCAATGGCTCCATCGCTTTCGTCGAACACCACAACGTTGCTGGCTCCGAGCTTCAATAGATCATCGAGAAGGTGCTTCGAGTCGCTCGAGGAAGTACCAGTGATGATATTGGCGGCGGCACGGCTGCAGAGGAGCAATTCGGCTCTGGCGTAAAGACGAGCGAGTCGTTTGGTACCCGCCTCCAACTGGAAGGTGCCGGGTTGGAAGGCCAGTCGTACGTTCGGGAAACTGTCCAACCAGTCGGCGAGTTCGTCTTGGTACGCCAGCGCGTCGGGGCCGAGGGAGTTGATGTACAGCCAGGTTGGAACTTCGTAGTCTCGGAAACCCTTCCACTTGTAGTTGAAGTCGGCGTGGCGCACGAGGATGGTCCGCTCGGCTCCCAGTGTGAGGACAAAGTTTCGAACGGTGTGACTCGGCGAATCGACGTGTATGAGGCTCGTGTCGACGTCCTCGCCGCGCATCGCACTGAGCATGTCGAGCCCAATTTGATCGTGGGCGAGATAACTGGCCAGGCCCACTCGTAGCCCCAGTCGCGCCATCGCCACCGCCGCGTTCGCGGCGCTGCCGCCGGTAGCCGGCAATGAGTCATCTTCGATGACGAGCTTCGTGCCCAGCGGAATCTCGAGCCATCGCCCGTCATCGTCGACGCGAACGTGTACGGCGCCTTCGGGTAGGCGGATGAACTCGTCGGTGACGACGTCACCGAGGCTGACGACGTCGAAATTCTGTGCGCCGGTCACGAATCCCATTGAAAACCTCCATATTTGTGTTGCGTAGAGACGGCTGGACCTGTACGGTCGTTGCGAACTTCGAGTCGCAGTGCACTTTCGGGGAGTTGACGATCGAGACATTCGAATCCATGGGCGGGGCACACCAGTGCGTCACACGAGAGCATTGATAGAAGCCTAGGCCGACGGCCCGTTCAGCGAAGACGACGACAGATATGGTGACCACGTGGAAATGGACTTCAGCGGTGAGGTGTGGGAATGGCGGGGGCCATCGCCGTATTACTTCGTGACGGTGCCCGAAGAAGAAAGCGCTGAGCTCGAAGCCCTTTCGTCGCTCGTCACGTACGGCTGGGGAATGATTCCGGTCGAGGTGACGATTGGATTCACGAGATCGACGACATCGCTCTTCCCAAAGGATGGACGCTATGTGGTGCCGCTAAAGAGTGCGATCCGAAAAACTGAAGGTATCGGTGTTGGCGACACCGTGAACGTGCGTTTGGGTGTCGCACTCTGACTCTTTGAAGGTAAGACGCTATCTCAACGATGCAGGCTCGGTACCCATCTCCTGGTGCCGCACCTTCCGAAGATTCAGGAAGTCACGCGGTCACTGCGATGAGGCAGGACCCAGTTCGGTCGAGGGAAGTGACAGGTGTAGCCGTTGGGGTAGTTCACGAGGTAGTCCTGATGCTCCGGTTCAGCTTCCCAGAACGCTCCCGCCGGAGTGACTTCGGTGACGACCTTGCCCGGCCAGAGGCCTGACGCATCGACGTCGGCGATGACGTCCTCGGCGATCTGACGCTGTTCGTCGTTGACGTAGAAGATCGCCGAACGATAACTGGTGCCGACGTCATTACCCTGGCGATCCTTCGTGGTCGGGTCGTGGATCTGGAAGAACAATGCGAGAATGTCGCGATACGAGATTGTCGAAGGGTCGAAGATGATCTCGATCGCTTCGGCGTGACCTTCGTGGTGACGATAGGTCGCGTTCACCACGTCGCCGCCGGAGTAACCGACGCGCGTCGTGACGATGCCCGGACGCTTGCGGATGAGGTCCTGCATTCCCCAGAAGCAGCCTCCGGCTAGTACCGCGGTCTCGGTTTCGTTGGTCATTGTGACGCCTCCTCCTTCGGGGCCGTGTCGAAGAGATGCTTGTAGTCGCCGTAGCCCGACGCGTCGAGCTCGTCGTACGGGATGAATCGTAACGCCGCGGAATTGATGCAGTAGCGAAGGCCGCCCTCTTCCTTGGGGCCGTCGTCAAACAGGTGGCCCAGGTGACTGTCACCATTGGCTGAACGTACTTCGACCCTCGTCATGCCAAAGCTGCGATCTTTCAGCTCAACGACGTTCCCGGACTCGACCGGTGCCGTAAAACTGGGCCACCCGCATCCGCTGTCGAATTTCTTGGTCGAGGTGAAAAGCGGTTCACCGGACACGATGTCGACGTAGAGCCCCGCCTCGTGGTGGTCCCAGAACTCATTGCGAAAGGCCGGTTCGGTGGCGCTCTCTTGAGTCACAGAATATTGGTGGGGAGTCAATCGAGAGATTGCTTCCTGGTCCTTCACGTATTTTTCGCTCATTGCCACTCCTTCGCTCGAGACACAC
>Ga0302202_10000309_pt1 | contig 64073 bp, 59 predicted proteins | sample II_Bog_N3_3_FD_194579 | JGI IMG/M metagenome (GOLD analysis project Ga0302202, IMG submission 194579) | Peat permafrost microbial communities from Stordalen Mire near Abisko, Sweden - II_Bog_N3_3 | ecosystem: Environmental > Terrestrial > Soil > Wetlands > Peat | place: Sweden: Abisko... | reverse complement strand
CGGTGCCGGGCCCGCCCCCCGCCGCCCGCGCCCATTACCACTATCTAGCATGAAAACTAACATCGGATTGACCGACGCTGCCCGCCTTGAGGTGGGTCAGATACTCAACCTTCTGCTCGCGGACGAGAGCGTTCTCTACGCCACGACGCGCGACTACCACTGGAATGTCACGGGCCCCGAGTTCAGGAGCCTCCACGTTGAGTTCGAGAAGCAATACGAGCAGCTCGCATCGCTGATCGACGAGGTGGCTGAGAGGGCGCGCTCGATCGGTGTTGGCGCCGAGGGCAACTGGGCTGCGCTCGCGAAGGCGGCCCGCTGTTCCGCCGATCCCGGCATTGACCTGTCGGCCGAGCACATGCTCTCGGAGCTGCTGGCGCTGCACGAGGACCTGGTCGTCCAGCTTCGCGCCGATATCGAGTCGTGCATCGAGCGCTACGGTGACTCTGGGACCGCCGACTTCCTCACGGGGGTCATGGAGCGCCACGAGAAGACCGCCTGGATGCTCAGGGCCCAGCTTGAGACCGAAGCCGAGGAAACCTCGCAGTCCTAATACCATGAACAAGCCACTTGCCATCGCGCTCCTCGCCGTGGGAACGATCCTCATCATCTACGGGGCCAGCGCCTCCGACTCGGCCGGGTCAAGCGTCTCGCGGATGTTCACGGGAGCGCCGACAAACAGGACGATCTGGCTGCTTGCGGGCGGCGTCGCCGCGGCTCTCGTTGGTGTTGTGGGCCTGCTGGGAAGCTCGAAGTCGGGATGACCGGCGGCCCGATGCCCCGCTACGCGGCGGGGTTCCTCCTGGCTTCAGTCGTCGCGGGCGCTCTCGGGCTTGGCATGGACAATGGGTCCGCGGCGACGACCGCCCAGATCTCATGCTTCACGTTCCTTTGCCTGTCCGCATGCGCCCTGATGGGCTGCAGGAGGGCCTAGGCCACGGGGGCGAGGCTTGCCTGCGTCTCGTCCTGCGGCGGCGCCCACCCTACGTGGAACGGGCGGCTGGTGTTTGCGGTCTCGAGGCCGTGCTCGCCGAAGTAGTCGCGCTGGGCCTGGATAAGGTTCGCCGGCAGCCGGGAGCTCCTGTAGCCGTCCAGGTAGCCTAGCGCGGACATGAGGCCTGGGACCGGGATTCCCAGTTCCGCACCGGCGCAGATGGTGGCGCGGAGGTCCTGCTGGTGGGCCATCACCCGTCTCGCGATCTCGGGATTGACGAGCAGGTTGGGCAGGCCGGGCTGGCCCCGGTACGCCTCCCAGACCTTCTCGAGGACCGCGGCGCGAATGATGCACCCCGCCCGCCAGATGCGGGCGACGACCGAGAGGTCCAGGCCGTAGTTGAAGACGCCCGAGGCCACTCCCATGAGCGCGAACCCCTGGGAATAGGTGATGATTGCGGCGGCATAGAGCGCGCGTCCCAGCTGCCGCAGGAGGAGCCCCCGGTCGCCCTGGAACCCGACCCCGTCGGCGAGCAGGACCCCGTTGGCCACGATGCGTTCGCCCTTCAGCAGCGAGAGGTTCCGCATGGATACCGCCGCGTCGATCGTCGGGATCGGCACATGCAGGCCCAGGGCGCATTCCGAGGTCCACATGCCGGTGCCGAGCTGTCCGGCGACATCGACGACCTCGTCGATCAGCGGCCTGCCGGTGCGCTCGTCGCCCTTGGCAAAGATCCGGCTGGTGATCTCCACGAGGTATCCCTCCATCTCCCCGTGGTTCCACCCTGCAAAAAATTCCTGGACCTCCCCGTCGGTGAGGCCGAGGCCCCGGCCCATGAGGTCATAGGCCTCGGCGATTACCTGCATCAACCCGTATTCGATGCCATTGTGGACCATCTTCACGAAATGTCCCGCCGAGCCCGAGCCCACCCGCGCCACCGAGGGCGACCCGTTGAACTGGGCCGCGGCCGCCTCGAAGACAGGCTGCACCCGTGCATAGGCCTCCGTAGTCCCTCCCACCATGATGCTCGGCCCGTCCAGTGCGCCTTCACCGCCTCCTGACATCCCGATCCCGAGGAATTGGAGCCTCTTGTTGGCGAGAAACTTGGCGCGGACGTCGGTGTCCGTGTAATGGGAGTTTCCGGCATCTATGATAAGGTCCCCGTGGTCCAGCAGGGGTACCAGCTCGCTGATGACGGAGTCCACGGCGGGCCCGGCGGGGACAAGGAGCATGATGGCCCTGGGCGCGCGAAGCATGGAGACGAATGCCCTGATGTCCCCCGAGGCGCGAACGTCATTGTCCCGGGTGCCGTGCCTGAGGACCTCGACCTTGACCTCGTCGTTGTCATATCCCGCGACCGGGAATCCGTGGCCTGCCATGTTCATCAGGAAATTGCGCCCCATGACGCCGAGGCCGATCATGCCGATCTCACAAAGGGGCTGCGGTGCATCGTTGTTCATGTGGGTTTCCTTTTGCGGCGTCCGGTTCATTTCTGCCACAGGATCTCCTGGGCCTCCAGGGGCACGGCCAGCCCGTCGAAGGTGGGCACCATCCTCGGGGTGAAGTCACTGGCCGGCCTGGAGGAGGTGACGGTCGCGCTGTACACAAAGCCGTTGGGTCCGCCCGCGGCCTTTCCGAGCTGGGTCATCCCCAGGCGCACCGGCTCCGCGCCGTCCCTGCCGTTGGCGAAGAGCTCGACCCGGACGGACCCCGGGTTGAAGTCCCCAAGGAAGGCGTCGACCCTTATCACGCGGTTGGCGCCGTCAGTCTCCTCCGTGGAGGGTCCGAAGCGGAGCGAGGGCCAGTTCCGGAGGAGTTCGCTCTGGTAGCCGGCCAGCCGCTGCCCGCCCGCGCCCTTCTCCGCCGAGCGCAGGGCGAACGCGCTGGCCGCGGGGAGGTAGTGCTTCTCCGTGTACTCGGTCACCGCCCGGTCGGCGGCGAAGCGCGGCGTCAATCGGGCCATGCTCTCACGGATCCGCGAGACCCAGGCGACGGGGATTCCCTTGTCGTTGCGCGCGTAGAATTCTGGAATCACCTCCTGCTCGAGGCGCTCATAGAGGGCCTCCGCCTCGGCGGCATCCCACGCCTTGTCGTTGCCGTGCTCCTCGCCGTCACCGAGGGCCCACCCGACCTGCGGCATGTAGGCCTCCGACCACCAGCCGTCGAGCTCCGAGAGGTTGATCCCGCCATTCACGAGGACCTTCATCCCGCTAGTGCCGCAGGCCTCCCAGGGCCGCCGGGGATTGTTTATCCAGACATCGACCCCCTGGACCAGGCGCTCCGCCAGAAGCATGTCGTAGTCCGACAGGAAGACGACGGGCGGGTTCGTGTCGCAGTCGCGGATGAAGTGGATCCATTCGTGGATCAGCTCCTGGCCCTCCTTGTCGGCGGGGTGGGCCTTTCCCGCCAGGATCAGCTGGGCGGGGCGTTTCGGGTTGGTTAGGATCCGCAAGAGCCGTGCGGGGTCGTGGAGCAGGAGGTTCGGCCGCTTGTAGGCTGCAAACCGCCGGGCAAAGCCGAGCGTCAGGACCTCGGGCCTGAGGCGCGTCCTCACCTTCTCGATCCTTGAAGCCTCGACCCCGGCGGCGGCCAGGCTGCGGGCGAGCCGTTCCAGGGAGCATTCCACCAGGGACCTTCGGCTGGTGGCGCGGAGCGCCCAGAGCTTCTCGTCGGGCACCTTGCGGAAGTCCGCCTCCAGCGTCGGGGACATCCCCAGCCAGCGGCCCTTTCCGCAGGCCTCGGTCCAGAGGGCGTCGGATTCCGCCGAGTCCCAGGTCGGCATGTGCACGCCATTGGTCACATGGCCCACGGGAACGCTCGACTCGGGCCACCGGGGAAAGAGGGGAGAGAAGATGTGGCGGCTGACACACCCATGCAGCTCGCTCACGCCGTTTACGGCGCCGGACCCTCGAAAGGCCAGGTAGGCCATGTTGAAGGCCTCGCCCGGGTCGTGGGCGTCGCGCCTGCCCAGGGCGAGAAGCCCCGGCAGCGACAAGCCGAGATCCTGTGCGTAGCGGCCCAGATACTGCTCGATCAGCTCGGGTGAAAACAGGTCGAATCCGGCGGCGACGGCCGTGTGGGTCGTGAATAGGTTTCCGCAGCGCGTGGCTAATAGGGCGGCGTCGAAGCCCAGGCCCGTCTCCTTCATGAAGGAGCGCGCGCGCTCGAGGAGCGCGAAGGCGGCGTGGCCCTCGTTGAGGTGGCACACCTCGGGCCTGATCCCCAGCGCCGCAAGGAGCCTCCAGCCTCCTATCCCGAGGACCATCTCCTGCTGGAGGCGAAGCTCGGGTCCGCCGCCATAGAGTTCGCTCGTGATTCCGCGTCGGGTCGGGGCGTTGGCGTCGTCGTTGGAGTCCAGGAGATAGAGCTCCCTGCGCCCCGCCTGGACGTGCCACGCCCGGAGCGACACCGGCCCCCCGGGCAGGTCCACGGAGACGCGAAGCAGCTCGCCGTTTCCGGACCGGACGGGCGTCACGGGCAGCTGGCCGGGATCGTTGGCCGGGTAGAGGGCCTCCTGGTATCCGTTTTTGTCGATCGCCTGGCGAAAATAGCCGTGCTGGTAGAGGAGACCGACGCCCACGACAGGCACGCCCAGGTCGCTCGCGGCCTTCAATTGGTCGCCCGCCACGTTGCCGAGGCCGCCGGAATAGATCGGCAGCGCCTCGCTCAGCATGAATTCCATGCAGAAGTAGGCGACGCAGGTAAGCGGGGGCTTCGGGTGCGTCTTCTGGAACCACGCGGGGGCGGCCGCGGCCTCCCGCTTGGAGCGCACGAGCTGCTCAAGAAGGGCGCAGAATTCGGGATCCTTCAGGGCGGCCGCCAGCCTCTCTCGCGACACCGACTGGAGCACGGAGCTCGGGTGGGTGGTCTGGGCCCAGAGCACGGGGTCAAGCCGCCTCCAGAGCTCGTCCGAGAAATGGCACCAGGTCCAGCGAAGGTCCATGGCGAGCTCGGTGAGGGCGTCGATGCCCTTCGGCAACCCTTGGGATGGAGCGGGGGCGGGTGTGGGATTGCTCATCGTGAGTGTGGGGCCGCCTGGGTTGCGCCCGCTCCAACCCGGAATCCGCGCTGGGTGCGGACTACCTTGCTTTCAGCCCCGGGTTCCCCGACGGGCCCCGAGGGGCCGCCGTGCCCGGGGGAGCAGGATAGGGCCTTGTTGACTACCAATTGCGCCTCGTCCTGGAGGCGGCGCAGGTGCGCGGTCCCGTGGAAGCTCTCGGCGTAGATCTTGTAGATGTTCTCCGTCCCGGATGGCCGTGCGGCGAACCATCCCCCGGCGGTGGCAACCTTTATCCCCCCCAGGTGCGCGCCGTTGCCCGGCGCCCTGGAGACGATCGACACGACCTTCTCTCCGGCCAGCTCCTCCAGTCCGACGCCCGCGGGCGAGAGTGCCGCCAAGGTGGCCCTTTGCGCGGGCGTCGCCGGCGCATCGATTCGGCCGTAATAGGTCTCCCCAAATTCGCCGGCGAGCGCCTTGTAGGCGTTTCCAGGATCGACCCCCGTGCGGGCGGTCATCTCGGCGCTCAGGAGGCATGGCGCAAATCCGTCCTTGTCCGTCGTCCAGACGCTCCCCTCAAGGCGGTCGAACGTCGATCCCGCGCTCTCCTCGCCCGCGAACACGAGCGACCCCTCAAGGAGGCCGTCCACGAACCACTTGAATCCCACGGGAACCTCGAAGAGCTTCCCGCCCAGTTTTGCGGTCACCCGGTCGATCATCGTGCTGCTCACGACGGTCTTGCCGACGGAGGACGGCCTGGTCCAAAGCGGCCGGTTCTGGAACAGATAGGAAATGCAGACGGCCAGGTAGTGGTTGGGCGGGAGGAGCCCCGCGCCCCGGGTCACAATGCCGTGCCTGTCGTGGTCGGTGTCGCAGGCGAAGGAGATGTCGAACGAGTCCTTCATGCCGATCAGCCGCCGCATCGCGTAGGGCGAGGACGGATCCATCCGGATCTGGCCGTCCCAGTCCACCGTCATGAAGCGGAACGTCGGGTCCACCACCTCGCTCACGACGGTAAGGTTCAGGCGATGGCGATCCGCGATCCTGGCCCAATAGTGGACCCCGGCCCCGCCCAGCGGATCAACGCCCAGGCGGATCCCCGAGCTTCGGATGACCTCCATGGCGACCACGTTGTCCAGGTCCTCGACAAACGCCCCAAGGAAGTCGTGGCGCTCCGTCGTGGGCGACCGCAGGGCCCTGATGAAGGGGATCCGCTTCACGTGGGCCACCTTTCCCTCCAGTAGGGTGTTGGCAGTTGCCTCGATCCAGTCCGTCACCTCGCTCGGGGCGGGCCCCCCCGAGGGGGGGTTGTACTTGAACCCGCCGTCGTGGGGCGGGTTGTGCGAGGGCGTGATGACAATCCCGTCCGCCCGCCCGCTGAGCCGGCCGCTGTTGTGCGTCAGGATCGCGTGCGAGACGGCCGGGGTTGGCGTGAACTCGTCGTCCGTCGCGATCTTCGTGTTGACACCGTTCGCAGCGAGCACCTCAAGCGCCGTCGCGAAGGCCGGCCTGGACAGCGCATGGGTATCGAAGCCCATGAACAGGGGCCCGGTGATGTTCACGCGCGAACGGTACATGCAGATGGCCTGGGTGATCGCCAGGATGTGCCGCTCATTGAACGAGAGCGTCAGGCTTGATCCCCGGTGGCCCGAGGTGCCGAACACGATCCTCTGGCCCGGGATCGCGGGATCGGGGATGCCCGAATAATAGGCATCGATGAGCCGGGGCACGTCGACCAGGAGCGCGAGGGGCGCCGGCTTTCCGGCGAGGGGGCTAATTTTCATGATGGTCCCTCCGATAGCGCTCCCTCGAGCTCAAGGATCTTGGCAAGTCGGCGGCGGTGGCGTTCCTCCCCGCTGAAGCGGGCGCACAGGAACGTCTGCACCAATTCCCATGCGGCGGCGTGGCCCACAACGAGGCCGCCGAGGCAGAGCATGTTCAGGTCGTCGTCCTCGACGCCCTGGTGGGCGGAGAACGACTCGTGGATGAGGCACGCCCTCACCCCGGGGACCTTGTTGGCCGCGACCGACGCGCCCACGCCGCTGCCGCAGATGCCCAGGCCCCGCGCAACGGTGCCCTTTGCGACCGCGCGCGCGAGTTTCGTGATGAAGTCGGGATAGTCGTCGCCGGGCTCGGGCTTCCCATCCCCGAAGTCGGTCACGGGGTGGCCTGCCTTGCACAGCATGCCTGTGAGGTACTGCTTGAGCTCGAACCCGCCGTGGTCGGCGGCGATGCCGACCGAGAGCTGGCCGGCGGCAAAGGTGGTGTAGTGGCTGTTCATGATAGGGCGGTTGCCTCCATCCCGTGGCCGACGACCTCGGCCTCGCTGGAATATGCGCCTGCAAGGGCGAACCCGTTGCACAGGGCCCTGTGCTGGAGGGCCGCCTCGGCGGCGATCGTATTTGCCTCCAGGCCGTCCCAGATGTCCATCGCCGTGTTCTGGAGCGCGCGTCCAAACGAGAAGCTCAGGGTCCATGGGACTTCCCTGGCGCCGCAGATCGCGTTCAGCCGCTCGGTCGCGGCGATCTCGGACTGGCCCCCAGAGAGAAAGACGATCCCGGGCACGGCGACGGGCACGGACCGGCGCAGGCAGCGCAGGGTCGCCCTTGCGATCTCCGCGGACGTCGCCTGGTCCTGACAGCCGACGCCCGGCAGCACCATCCCGGTCTTTAGAAGCATTGCCTCAAGGGTGACCCGGTGCCTGATGAGCCGGGCGAACACGGCGTTCAAGACCCGGCCTATGACGCACTCGCAGTTCGACAGGTCGTGGTCCCCGTCCATGAGGACCTCCGGCTCAACGATCGGGACGAGCCCGGCCTCCTGGGAGAGTGCGGCATAGAGCGCCAGGGAATTGGCGTTGTCCTCGACGCACGCGGACGTCGGAAGGCCCGACCCCATCCTGAAGACGGCCCTCCACTTGGTGAAGCGCGCCCCGAGATGGGCATACTCGGCGAGGCGTGCGCGCAGGCCGTCAAGCCCCTGGGTAAAGGTCTCGGTCGTTGAGCCGGGCATCGGCTCGGTGCCGCGGTCGACCTTGATCCCCGCGACGATTCCCTTTGCGGCCAGGGCCGCCGGCATCGGCACGCCGTCAATCTCCTGCCGAAGGGTTTCGTCAAAGAGGATTGCTCCGCTCACATGTTCGGCAAGGTTGGGCGTCGTGAAGAGCAGCGTGCGGTAGGCGCGCCGACTCGCCTCGGTGGACTCGATCCCTAGGGCGGCAAAGCGCTTGCCGATGGTCTTGAGGCTCTCGTCTGCGGCGAGGAGGCCCTTGTGGGGCGCCAGGAGCGCCGCGACGGTCGATTGCAATGCGGTTGATGTCATGGTGGGGTTTCCGGGCTAGGGGAGCTTCACAACCATCTTGCCGAAGTTCTCGCCGCGAAAGAGCCCGAGGAACGCGTCCACAGCGTGGTCGATCCCCTCCACGACCGTCTCCTTGTTCTTCAACAGGCCCTCCTGCACGTAGGCGCCCACCTCCCTCTGGAACGCTCCCCGGCTGTCAAGCCAGTCTCCGACGATGAACCCCTTGATCGTAAGGCGCTTGCGGATGATCTCGAAGAGGTTTGAGGGGCCGGGTCTTGGGGCCGTGTCGTTGTAACCCGAGATGCTCCCGCAGGAGACCACTCGGCCGTGGGTCCGCAGCGCACTTAGAGCGCCCTCGAGGGCCGCACCCCCGACATTGTCAAAATAGACATCGATCCCGTCGGGCGCCTCGACCTTGAGCTGCTCGGATATGGGTCCCTCGTTGTAGTCGAACGCGACGTCGAATCCGCACTGGTCCCTCAAGAACCTGACCTTCTTGGGGGATCCGGTGGAGCCGATCACCCGGCACCCTCGCAGGTGGGCGAGCTGCCCGGCGACGTTGCCGACGGCTCCTGCGCCCCCGGAGATGTAAAGGGTCTCGCCTTTCTTGAGCTCCATCAGGTTCAGGCCAACCCAGGCCGTCATGCCGGTCATGCCTAGGGCACCCAGGTACGTCGACGAGGGCTCGATCTCATGGCTGATCGGCTGCAGCTGTTCGGGGGATGCCACGAAATAATCCCGCCACCCGAAATTCGATGCCACGGTGTCACCCGGCTTGAACTCCCGGTCCCGCGACTCGACGATCTCGCCGACGGCCGCACCACTCAGCACCTCGCCCAGGGCGAACGGCGGGACATAGGACGGCCCCTCATTCATCCGGCCTCTCATGTAGGGGTCCACCGACATGAAGGTGTTGCGGACAAGCACCTGGTGGTCCTCAAGCAGGGGCACCTGCACCCGGACGAGCTCGAAGTTTGCCTGCGTGGGCAAGCCCACCGGGCGGGAGGCGAGACGGACCTCGCGGCTTAATGTCCGAATCATCGTGAAAGGTTGCTGGCCGATGCCGGGATGGACCGGAGGTGGCCCTCCTTATGAGTGCTGGTCCAGGGCGTCGGGATGGCCGCGGCCGAGGATCTCCTTGGCCTTGGCCGAGTCATCGGCGGAGCCGCTGGCGATCACCACGAACTTGCCGGCCTTCAGCGCCGTCTCGTAGCTCACGATGCTGTCCTTGGGAATCCCGATGCTGAAGAGGCCCGCGCCGATGGCGCTGAGCCCACCGACCACGGCCGCGCCCTCGACGCCGCCGATGATCCAGCTTACAAGGGGCCCCGCCGCGAGAAGCGGTCCAAGACCCGGAACCCAGAAGAACGCGGAACCGAAGAGGAGCCCCCATATGCCGCCCCAGAAGGCCCCGTTCTTGCCCCAGGATTTCATCCGGTCGCCCGCGTTGTAGTAGCCGACGACATGCTCGTCGGTGTGGTAGTCACGGCCAACGATCGACAGCTTCTTCATGTCGAAGCCCGATTGCTGGAGCTCCTTGACCGAGGCTTCGGCTGCAAGATGGGTCGGATATACCGCTACGATTGAGTTGCTCATAATGATGTCCCTTATGCTAGTCTGTTGGTGTTGATTGAAGGGGCTGCGCAGGGCGCCGCCGGTGGCGTCACTTCTGCTGGCGGTCGATCTTCCCGGCTTCCTCGGCTGCCTGGAGCATCCGGTCGTGTTCGGCCTCCTCGGAGCCCTGGTCGACAAGCTGCTCGGCTTCGCTCCGTCCCTCGTCGTCCATGTCCTCGCTCTCGGCTCCCGGCGTCTCGTGTCCCTCCGAGCCCGGGACGGGGTCCCAGCGTTTTGACTCGGGAATGGAGTCCAGAAGGTCGTCCTGGCGGTCGGTTTCCGATTCACCGGCCAGCTCGTGCTTGGCCGCGGCGATGTCCCCCGGCAGCACCTCACTGGGCGAACGGCCGTCTATGAGGGCAAGCTCGGCCGCCCGGGCGAGCACCATCCTGTTTGTCACGGGGCCGATGCCCTCGAAATTCTCGCTGATGGCGCCGTCATTGACCGGGTTGTTTTTCATTGGGGTCCGTTGGAAAGGCGCTAGTCGGTGGCTGCCGCGGAATAGGACTGTGCGGTAGCGATCTCGTTTTCCAGGGTTCGCCGGATGTCGGCCTTGGTGAGCCTCACGAAGATTCGCGATTCCTCGTAGCTTATCCGCTCGATCTCCCGGGTTGATATCCGGATCTCCTTCTCGGAGTACCAATGGCCGGCGTCGACGGCGATCTCCTCGATGGCCCAGCTCCGGTCGTCCACCAGGAGTCCGCGCATGTAGCCCATCGTCCCGTCGGAGGCCTCGATGCTGTAGCCGCTCACCGCATGGGCGCTCTGCAGGTGCTTGTCGTCGCGGTGGTGCAGGCGGAAACCCTCCTCGATCTCGGCCTTCGATGGCGGCACGATGGCGGGGCAGCTGGCCATGCCCCACATGGCCCCTCCGTTCCAGTACATGGGCCACCCATAGTAGCGGTAGTAGTCGATCTCGTACTGTCGTGAGACGGGCATCTGCGAGTCGATGGCGGGGCTCCTTTCAATCTGCGCACGGGTGAGGTTCACCTTCAGGACGCTGGTCAGCTCGTCGAGCCTGCCAAACGCGTGGGGGGAGAGGAGCACCAGCCTCCCGGCGAGCCACGAGCCGGTGTCTGCGACGACATACCGGACCACCCAGTTCTTGTCGTCGAAATAAAGGTCCTTCACATGGCCGATCTCGCCGTCGAGCGCAGCCAGCCTGTCGTCGTATAGCTTTTTGGAATGGATTAGCATAAGATGGTTTCCCGAGCGGCAGTGGTCCCGGCCGATTGCGTCACCGGCCTGGGCCACAAATTAGAGTACTCCGGAAGTCGGTTGGGTCCCATGGGGTGTAAACCCCTTCGATAGCTGCCATGGACCGCGTGCCGCGGTGAAAGTGCCTCTGTTCCTAGACAACCCTGAGAACAATCTTGCCCCGGGTGTGGCCTCGCTGGCTCAGCTCCTGGCCGCGCGTGGCGTCGGAAAGGGGAAGGATGGTCTCCACGATCGCCTTGAGCTTGTCCTCGTCGGCTAGGCGGGCGATCTCGGCCAACTGCGAGGCATCGGGCTTGATGAACACAAACGCCTGGCGCACTCCGTGCGCAGCCGCCTTCTCCGCCGAGGGCGGGCTCACGATCGAGACAAGGATGCCGCCGGGCTTTAGCACCTTCCAGGAGCGCTCCTGGGTTTCCCCGCCCATGGTATCGAGAACGACGTCCACGGGCGCCACCGTGTCCTCAAAGCGCTCCCGCTCGTAGTCGACCACCTGGTCTATGCCGAGCTTCCTTAGAAAATCGTGGTTTCGCTCGGAGGCCGTCCCGATCGCGACGGCCCCCTTCCATTTGGCGAGCTGCACGGCAAGGCTCCCCACGCCGCCCGCGGCGGCATGGATCAGCACGCGCTGCCCGGCCCCTAGTCCGCCGGCGTCGAAGAGGGTCTGCCACGCGGTTAGGCCAGCCAGGGGCATGGCCGCCGCATGGATGTGGTCAACCGATTTCGGCTTCAGGGCCACCTCCGACTCCTTGATGACGATGTACTCGGCATAGGCGCCGTCCCTGGAGATGTCGGGTCGGCTGAAAACCTCGTCCCCCTCCTTCAGGCGGACCAGGTTCGTTCCAAGCGCCGTGACAACGCCGGAGACGTCCCATCCCAGGATAAGGGGCAGGGTGCTGTGGAGCATCTCCTGCAGGTGGCCTTCGCGGACCTTCCAGTCGACGGGGTTGATACCGGCCGCGTGGACCTTCACCAGCACCTCACCGTCGCCGGGGTGGGGGCAGGGAGCATCCTCGTAGACCAGGACCTCCGGCCCGCCGTACTTGTAGATGCAGACTGCCTTCATCGACTTCATGCCGGGGAAGGCTGGGCGGCCGCGTAGAATTCGCGCGCCTTCTTGAGGAGTTGCCCCTCGGTCAGGTGATGCTCGTCGATGACGACCGAGCCCACCACGCGCAGGGCCAGGTCCGCGTGGTGCTCCTTGAGCCACCCGGTGAACTGCTCCATCTCGCTGCTCGTGCCCGTGCCGGTGCCAAAGACGAGGATCTGGGCCGCCCCGGCGAGGGCCTTTGCCAGCGGCTCGAAATAGCTGTTCGGGTCCGGCTTCTCCTTGCCCTCGGTGAATTGGCGCGAGTGGTGCGCATGCCTGAAGTAGTGGTCCGGCTCGTGCGGCAGGATTGTCTGGGGCATGGCCCCGCTCATTTCCGAACGGAAGAGCTTGGTCTCATGGTGGTCGATGACCATCAGCCAGCTTGTCGGCGCATCGCCTGCCTCGGGCTTCGTCTCCTCGGTCAGCTCCAGGAAATGGCGCAGGGCCATCACCTCCTCGTTCTCCGCCACATCCTTGGTGTGGTGGGGGCGAAGCATCGTGCTCTGGCCGTTGCGGGTCACCTTCATGTTCCCGTTGGGCTCGAGCTCAACCGTCCCCAGCTGGCGGAACATGCCGATCACATCGTGCCATCCCAGGTTGTGGGTGATGGGATGCTGGAAGATGCGTTCGTAGGTTCTTAGTTGCGAGCCGCTGAGGGGGCCGGATGATTTCATAGGATTTGGGTGACTACGTTTGTTTCGCCGGCGGAATGGTGGCCGCAAGGATGGGCGCGAACCGGCGGCCAATCAGCATGCTCCCGAATGAGCCCCGCGGCTATGGGGTGTAACCCTATTTTGCCTCAGACGCGCGCGGTGCCGGCGCCTCTCCAGCAGGGCGCGCACGAGTAGATCACCCCATTCTTTCCCCCGGGGATTGAGTCCACGATGGGATGACGATGAATCAGGAAACAATGCGCGCCATGGTCCTCGACGCCCCGGGCAGGCCCCTGAGGTCTGCCGAGGTCCCACGGCCCGTTCCCGGACCCGGACAGGTCCTTGTCCGCGTGAACGCCTGCGCGGTATGCCGGACGGACCTCCATGTCGTCGATGGCGAGCTCACCCATCCCAAGCTGCCTCTGATCCCCGGCCATGAGGTCGTCGGCCGCGTCGCGGGTGCCGGGCCTAAGGCCCTGCGCTTCAAGGTGGGCGACCGGGTCGGGGTTCCCTGGCTCGGGTGGACTTGCGGCGTGTGCTCCTTCTGCATGTCGGGGCGCGAAAACCTCTGCGACCATGCCCTCTTCACGGGCTACACGCTCGATGGCGGCTTTGCCGAATTCATGGTGGCGGACGAGCGGTTCTGCTTCGTCCTGCCGGACTGCTATTCGGATTCCGCCGCGGCCCCGCTCCTGTGCGCGGGCCTCATCGGATACCGCTGCCTCAGGATGGCCGGTTCCGCGAAGAACGTGGGGATATTCGGGTTCGGCGGGGCGGCCGACATCATCGCGCAGGTGGGGCTTCACCAGGGCAGGAAGATCTTCGCCTTCACCCGGGAGGGCGACGTTGAGACGCAAGCGTTCGCGCGCTCCCTTGGCGCCACCTGGGCGGGCGGCTCAGACGAGAGGCCCCCGGAGCCGCTCGACGCGGCGATCATCTTCGCCCCCGTCGGGGCGCTTGTCCCCAAGGCCCTCGCGGCCACGGTAAAGGGCGGTTGCGTGGTGTGCGGAGGAATCCACATGAGCCCCGTCCCCGAGTTCTCCTACGATCTCCTGTGGGGGGAGCGGACGATCTGCTCGGTGGCAAACCTCACCCGGCAGGACGGCAAGCGCTTCCTCGAGCTCGCCCCGACCGTGCCCGTGCGAACCGAGATACGGACATTCCCCCTTGCCGAGGCAAACGAGGCGCTTGCCCAGCTTCGTGCGGGGGCCTTCCGCGGCTCCGCGGTCCTCGTTGCCTAGAGGGCTCTAGCCCCTGAAGATGTCGAAGGGCTCCACTTTCAGGACCTTTCGGACAGCGACGTAGCTCGAGATCGCGGCGATGATCAGGACCATCCCAAAGGCCATGCCCAGATTCCAGAAGGTCACGATAGCGGCATAATTGGGCAGGCGGGACCGGGCTATCCAGATCATGAGGGAAACAAGCCCGACGCCGAGACCATAGCCGGTCAGCGCCGTGAAGGTCGCCATGAACATGATCATATATATCAGCTCGCGGCCTTTCGCCCCGATGGCCTTGAGCGCCCCGAACTTCTCGAGGTTCTCGAGGATGAACGTGTAAAAGGTCTGGCCCGAGATCGATAGCCCGACGATGAAGGCGATCACGGTCATCATCAGGATGTTGGTCCCGATGCCCGTCTGGTAGGTGTAGAAGTCGGAGATCCTCTTGTTGAATTCGTCCTTGGTGAAGGCCACGTAGCCGAGCTTGGCGACCCCCATCTTTATTCCCGAGATGGCGGCGTCATTCTTTGGCTGAACCAGGATGTAGGAGGTCGTGAAACGCGTCGAAGGGATGTATTGGATTGCCCTGTTGTAGGTCGTGTAGAGCGTCGGCACGCCGTTCAGTCCGTTCGAGGCGACGCGCGCGATGCCGACGATCGTGCCGCGGTAATCATTGAGCTCGAACGTCGTGCCTATCTTCGGATTCTCCAGCTTCTTGAACTCGGCATCGTCGACGGCTATGAACGTGTTGTCGTTGTAGATGTCCGTGATGTTGCCCTGCTCCATCTCGGGGTGCCCGAACAGGCTGGCGTCGTCCAGGCCGACGACGTAGACGGATTGGTACGTGCCATCCGCGAGCTTGACGAGGGCGCCCCCCATGAAGAGCGGCACCGCGAAGCGGACCCCGTCCATGCTGCGCACTGCGTCCAGCAGGTAGTCGGGCATGGGGATCGCGCTGGTGGCCGTGTTGACGGCCGGGTCCATGACCCACATGGCAGCCCCGATGTTCGTCACGGTCGAATAGGCGCGGTTGAGGATGCCCGCGAACATCGCGGTCATCTGCATCATCAGGAACACGGCGAAGGTGATCCCGATCAGGAGCGCCGAGAACTTGCCCTTGTCGTTTACCAGGAGCTTGAACCCGATCCGCAGGATGCCGCTGTATCTCACGGCGCGCCGCCTTCGTCCGCGTGGCCGTTGCCGTTCCACCATCCCCCGCCGAGGGCGGCGAAGAGGGCCACGGTGTCCTGGTGGCGCTGGGCGAGCGCCTGCAGGTAGCCGAGTGTCGCAAGGTGCACCTGAACGTCGGCCGACAGCACGTCGGAGTAGGCGACAAGCCCCGCGTGATAGTTCGCCTGGAGGAGGCCCAGGGCGTCGCTCGCAGCGCGCTGGGAGTCGACCTGCGCCTGGAGGGTCTCGGCATCGTGCTCCAGGGCCTTGAGCGAGTCGGAAACCTGCGCGAGGGCGCCGAGCACCACCTGGCGGTAGTTGTCCTCGGACAGCTTGAAGGCGTCGATTGCCGCCTTCCGCCCGTACCAGAGGGTCCCCCCCTGGAACAGGGGCACCGTGGCCGAGGGGCCGATGCTCCAGAACCTGCCGCTTGCCGCCGTCAGGTTGCCGAGGCGGGAACCGGCGGCGCCATAGGTGCCGCTCAGGTTGAAGCTTGGAAACATGGCTGCAGTGGCGACGCCGATCTCGGCGCTGGCGGCATGAAGCTGGGACTCCGCCGAAAGGATGTCGGGGCGCTGGCGGACCAGCTCCGAGGGAAGACTGACCGGCAGGTCCGCCGGGAGCGCGAGCGCGACAAGATCGATCTCCGGAAGCGTCACCTTCGAGGGCACAACGCCCTCGAGTGTCGCCAAGAGGTCCTCGGCTTCGCTCACCTTCTGGCGCAGCGGGGCCAGGAGGGCCTGGTTAGCGGCAATCTGCCCCCGCACCGTGAGCATGGCAGAAAAAGGGGCGGTCCCCGAGCGCACCTGAACCTCGGCAAGCTGGAGCTGCTGGTTCTCAAGGTCTATCAGCTGCTCGGTCGCCCTTGCTTGGGCCACGTAGGCGGCCCTGGCGATCGCCGTGTTGACGACGTTTGACGTGAGCGCGAGGAAGGCCGCCTTGGCCGCGTAGCGCTCCGTCTCCGCCTGGGCCCGCAGGCCCTCGACGGTCCTTCGCTCCCCGCCAAAGACGTCCAGGGCATAGCTCACGGTGCCGCTCAGGGTCACCAGGTTGAAGATCGAGCTCGGCGTCTGCAGGCCCTGCTCCCTTGGGGCCGACCGCTGTCGGCTGGCGGCGAGGTCCGCCTCAGCATGGGGGAAGAACACGCCGTATCCGGCGCGCAGGTTGTCCTGGCTCTGCCGAAGGCTCGCCTCTGCCGCCTGCAGCGTGGGATTGTTGGCGATGGCCTGCTGAACGGCCATGTCCACCTGGGCGGACCCGAAGAGGCGCCACCAGTCGGCCCTCAGCTCGACGTCGGGCGAAAACTGCTGGGCCTTGCCGTCGGCGCTTGCCGTTGCCGGGGGGAGCGGGTCGCGGGTATATCGGTCCGCCGCAGGCGGCGCCGGGCGCACGAAGTCGGGTCCGACTGCACAGGCGCAAACGAGGGCCGCCATGAGGCCGAGGCCGGCGGCCCGCTTTACTGATGATCGATATCCGTTCATCGCGCGTGGTCTGGGCGGTGGGTTCGCACCGGGGAGCTACTTCTTTGTCCCGATGTACACGTCCACGAGCTGGCCCGGATAGACTGGGATGTCCTGTTTCTGGAAGCGGAAGATCACCGGCAGCACGCGCAGGTCGACCCGCTCCTGGCGCTCGTTTGAAAGCTCGATCTTGGGCGACACATAGGGTTGCACCCGGACAAACTCGAGCGGCACTTTCAGGTCGGTCCCGGTCGGGGACATCGTGGCCTCGATGTGCCACTTTGTCGGAAGGCGCGACACGAGGATCTCGTCCACATAGCAGCGCACAGCCAAATACTCCTGCGGCGGACTCATGATCACGGGCTGGTCGAATGCCTCGGTGTAGGGGTCGAAGGCACCTTGTGACGAGACGTAGCTGCCGAGAGTGGCGTAAACGGAGAGTACGACCCCGGCGATCGGCGCCTTGACGGTGTACTTAACGAGAAGCGCCTTCGCCGCCTCGTAGGCCTGAAGGAGCGCCCCGTACTGCTTCTCCTGGTTGGCGACGTCATAGCTCCATGCGCCTGCCCTGGTGAGCTCGTATTGCTTGCGTGCAACATCGAGGCCGGAGGCCGCCTGCTTCGTGGCGTCCTCCGCCGTGTCCAGCACGTCCCTGCTGACGGACTTTGGATCGATGTCAAACGACGCGCGGTCCTTGTCATACTGGTCCTTGGCGGCCTTGAGGTTCGACTCGGCCTGTCCGACCTGGGCCGCCGAAACGGCGAGCGTTTCCGGCCTCGGCTCGGCCTTCAGCTCATTTAGAACGGACAGCGAGGCCTCGGCCTGCAGGCGCAGCTCCTCGGTATTGGCGCGCTGGATGGAGTCGTCGATGGTGAACAGGGGCGCTCCCGCTGCGACCTCCTGGCCCTCGTGGATGAAGACCTTTGTGACCGGGCCGGATACCTCGGGATAGATGTTGACGTTTGATCCGCTCGACTGGTCGCTCTCGATAATGCCGTTGGCATAGATGGCCGAGTCGTAGGGGCTGCTGACCGGGGCAAAGACCGGCGGCTGGGCCTTCCTCTGGACGCCAAAGAGAAAAGCGGCGACCAACGCCCCGATGAGTCCCACTATAGCGAGGCCAAAAATGACGTTGTTCCGGTACTCTGGCTTGGCCTTCGGCACCTGGGCATCGGGCTTGGGAACGACCGTCCCGGAGGCGGCGTTGTCTGTCTTCGCGCCCGGCTTTGAGCCAGCATCCTTGTTCGGATCGGGCTTCGTGAGGGCAAGGGCCTTGGGATCGGGCGCGGCCTTTGCGGGCCTTGCATCGGCCTTGGGCTCGTCGGCGGGAGCGGGCGCTTGCCTGGCGCTCACCGCGACGGGGCTGGCCGGCTTCTTCCCGGGGGCTGCGGACTCCGGCTTGGAGGCGGGCTCGGCGGCCGGAACCCCCGGCTTCTGCTCGGCATTTTCGGCGCTTGTCGCTGGATCGGGTTCGCTCATTCGGTGCCTGTGTCAGATGCCGAGAGGTGGCCGTCCTCCATGTGGAGGATGCGGTCCGCATACTCGTTGATGCGTGCATCGTGGGTGACGATCAGGATGCAACGCTTGTCGTTGAGAATCTCCTCCTTGACGAAGGACACGATCGTCCTGCCGGTGTCCCCATCGAGCGATGCCGTGGGCTCGTCCATGATGAGGATGTCAGGGCGGCTTATGATGGCGCGCGCGATGGCGACGCGTTGCTGCTCGCCGCCGGAGAGCTTCACCGGCAGGATTTCGCTCCGGTTCTTCAGGCCCACGATCTCGAGGGTTTCCCGGGCCTTCGCGATTGAGGCGCCCCAGTCCTCCTGCTTGAGGATCAGCGGAATTGCGACATTCTCGGCGGTCGTTAGGCGGGGAAAGAGGTGGTAGTCCTGGAAGACGAAGCCGACGGTGTTGAGCCGGAAGTCCGCCAGCTGGTCGTTGTTGAGCGTCCAGATATCGGCTCCCTTCACCATGACCTTCCCTGAATTCGGGCGGAGGATCCCGGAGAGCATGCTCAACATGGTGGTCTTCCCGCTGCCCGAGGGCCCGATAATGAACAGCATCTCGCCAAAATGGGCGACAAGCCCCACGTCATCGACCGCGGTCATCCTGTTCTCACCTTCGCCAAATGTCTTGGTGATATTCGTCGCGACAATCGCCTCCGTATCCGCCGACGTGGTGGCTCCGATACCCATATCCATGATGCTACTCCGCGCCCGGGTCGCCGCCTATGGGGTGTTACCCGACAATTCGGCGCCTCGCGGCGTCACGGCTGGAAGCGTTGGGCCTTCGCGGGTTGCAGGAAGCGAAGCTCGACCCGCAGGCGCTCGCCTTCGCGCCAGAGCTCCTCGACCAGGTGAAGCGCCTTCCGCTGGACCCCGAGATGCCGCCGGTAGTGCTCGATCCTCTCGATCTCATCAATGGTGTCCGCGTCGAACATGGGATTCTTGGCGTTGTTCGCGCGCTCCGGCCCGAGCAAGCCGGTGCGGCAATAGTAAAGCAGCAACTCCTGGTGTACGCCCGAAAGCCGGGCTGCGGCGCTTAGGGATATCCTCGGCGCAGGTCCCGACGGCCTGCAGGCGAGTGTCACGATCGGGCTGGTGTAGAACACGAAGTTAGCAACGCCGGCGGTTTCCCCGGCCGCCGGGGATTTCCGGGTGGTTCCATTGGAACCTGGCTGTCTGGCCTTTCTGCGTCGCTCCGAGCCGGCGAAGGAGGGATGTCCTTGTGAGGTGGATTTCTCGGCTCTTAGCTGCGTTCCGACGTGCGGCGCGGGTGAGGTCATAGGATGAAGTGTTTGTGCCCGTTGGGGCTGTCGGCGGTGCCCGGCACCTGCCTCATCTAACAATGCGCGTCTTCCTCCCGGAGAGAAATGGGGTGATACCCGAATTGGATCCGGCTTTCCCGGGTCATTTGGGTTGAACACCCCATTGTCGGGTCTCCGGTGGTCCTCCATGTTGCCTCATGGGGATCGCACGTGCAGACACCATGTCTTCGGGGGCCGCGCCGTGAACGCCGGCGTTCCCAGCGTGCTTACGCTCAATGCCGGATCCTCAAGCATCCGGTTTGCGGTCTACCGGGCCGGCGGGGTTCCCCGGCGCCTCCTGGGCGGAAAGATCGACCGCATCGGGCTTCCCGGCACGAATCTGACGGTGGATCCGTCGCCGGGCCGGGCCCCGGCCCCGCCTCGCGCCGCCGCGCGCAGCCACCGCGCGGCGGTGGAGTTCCTGCTCGACTGGCTGGGGGAGGATCCGCTTTTCGGGTCGATTGCGGCCGTCGGCCACCGCGTGGTGCACGGGATGAAGCACTCCAGACCCGAATGGGTGACGCCGGGCCTCCTCGCCGACCTTAGGCGCATCACGCCCTACGATCCGGACCACCTTCCCATCGAAATCGACCTCATCGAGGCCGTGCGAGCGAGGCATCCGAAGATGCCCCAGGTCGCGTGCTTCGACACGGCGTTCCACCGCACCCTGCCCGCGGTGGCCAGGCTCCTTTCTATTCCCTGGCGCTACGGCAGGCAGGGGGTTGAGCGCTACGGCTTCCACGGCCTGTCGTACGAGTACCTGATGGGGGAACTCACGAGGGTGGGGGATCCGGCCGCCTCAAGCGGGCGCGTGATCCTTGCCCACCTTGGAAACGGGGCGAGCCTGGCGGCGGTCGCGAGGGGCAGGAGCGTGGACACCAGCATGGGCTTCACGCCCGCGGCGGGACTGGTCATGGGCACTCGCTCGGGGGACCTGGACCCGGGCCTGCTCGCCTTCCTTGCAAGAAGGGAGCGCATGACGCCCGCGCGCTTCGAGAGGATGGTAAACCACGAGTCCGGTCTCCTCGGGATATCGGGATCGAGCTCGGACATGCGGGACCTGGTGCTCCGCGAGGCCGCCGACCCCCGTGCGGCGGCGGCCGTGGAGCTTTTCTGCTACCAGGCGATGAAATGGATCGGCGCGTACGCCGCCGTCCTCGGCGGAGTTGACACGCTCGTGTTTGCGGGAGGCATCGGCGAAAACTCGCCGGTCGTGCGCGCGCGCATCTGCAGCGGGCTCGGGCACCTGGGAATCAGGCTTGGCGCGAGGCTCAACACCCGGAACGCCGCGGTCATCTCGACGGCCTCGGGCGGGACGACGGTAAGGGTCATCAGGACCGACGAGGAGATCGTGATCGCGCGCTCGGTGTGCCGCATGCTCAGGCCGGGTGCGAACGCCCGCCCAAAGCGAGGCTGACACCCCGGAAGCACGCCCGTTTCAGGGGCCGCGGTAGGGTTAAACCCCATGGAAAAACGGGGTGCGTTGAAGCAGTATGCCTGCAGCAGCGTGCCCGTGATTCAGGTGGCTTTCGCCGCCCCGCGTCAGCCGGTGCACGGACAGGAAAAAGGAACATAGACGACGCATGGCCGCCCGGATGGGTCGCGCGCCGAAACAGCCGACTCTCATGAATTCAATCGCAACCACACGCGCAGCAACCTCCACGCACACGCACAACGGGGGCGACACGCCCCCCGCCCCCCTCTCCCCGGAGCTGCTCCGCAAGATGAACGCCTACTGGAGGGCGGCGAACTACCTGTCGGTCGGCCAGATCTACCTCTACGACAACCCGCTGCTCAAGGAGCCGCTGAAGCTTGGGCACGTGAAGCCGCTCGTGGTGGGGCATTGGGGTACCACCCCCGGCCAAAACTTCATCTACGTGCACCTGAACCGGGTCATCAAGAAGTTCGACCTGGACATGTTCTACGTCGCGGGCCCGGGCCATGGCGGCCCCGCGCTCGTGGGCAACACCTACCTGGAGGGAAGCTACAGCGAGATCTACCCGAACATCACCCAGGACGAGGCGGGGATGAGGAGGCTTTTCACTCAGTTCTCGTTCCCCGGGGGGATCTCGAGCCACGTCGCGCCCACCACGCCGGGCTCCATCCACGAGGGCGGCGAGCTCGGCTATTCGCTCAGCCACGCCTTCGGGGCGGCGTTCGACAACCCGGGCCTCATCGTTGCCTGCATCATCGGCGACGGGGAGGCCGAGACGGGCCCCCTGGCGACCGCATGGCAGTCGAACAAGCTGCTGGACCCGGTCTCCGACGGGGCCGTGCTACCGATCCTTCACCTGAACGGCTTCAAGATCAGCAATCCCACGCTCCTGGCGCGGATCGAGCCCGACGAACTGGAGCAGTTCCTGAAGGGCTGCGGCTGGGCGCCCGTGTTTGTCGAGGGCGACGACCCGCAGAAGATGCACCAGCTGATGGCCGCCGCCGTCGAGAAGGCCGTGGAGGACATACGCGGAATCCAAAAGCGTGCGCGGGAAAACAAGGATCCGGCGAGGCCGCGCTGGCCCGTGATCGTCCTCAGGTCCCCGAAGGGCTGGACCGGGCCCAAGGTGGTCGACGGGCTCCAGATCGAGGGGACGTTCCGCGCCCACCAGGTGCCGATCCTTGTCGACGCGAGGCATCCCGAGCACGTCCAGCTCCTCGAGAACTGGATGAGGAGCTACAAGGCCGAGGAGCTCTTCGACAAGAACGGGACGCTCCTGCCCGAGTTGGCCGAGCTGGCCCCGAAGGGGGAGCGCCGGATGGGGGCCAATCCCCACACCAACGGCGGAGGGCTCCTGCGCGACCTGATCATGCCCGACTTCCACGACCATGCCGTGACCGTGACCTCACCCGGCGCGGTGGAAGGCGAGGACACGACGGTCCTTGGCGCCTTCCTTAGGGACGTGGTGAAGCTCAACCGGGAGGAGAAGAATTTCAGGGTGTTCGGCCCCGACGAGACGCTCTCAAACCAGCTGGGCGCAGTGTTCGAGGCCACCAGCCGCCAGTGGGACGCCCGCGTGGTCCCGGGCGACGAGTTCCTGGCGCCCGAGGGGCGGGTTCTCGACTCGATGCTGAGCGAGCACCAGTGCGAGGGCTGGCTCGAGGGTTACCTGCTCACGGGCAGGCACGGGCTCTTCAACAGCTACGAGGCCTTCATCCGGATCGTGGACTCGATGTTCAGCCAGCACGCCAAGTGGCTCAAGGTCACGCTTGAGCTTCCCTGGCGCAGGAAGATCGCGTCCCTGAACTACCTGCTCGCGTCGCATGTCTGGCAGCAGGACCACAACGGCTTCACCCACCAGGACCCCGGCTTTCTCGACCACGTCATCAACAAGAAGGCGGACATCGTGCGCGTCTACCTGCCTCCCGACGCCAATTGCCTCCTTTCGGTGGTCGACCACTGCCTGAGGAGCCGGCACTACGTGAACGTGGTGGTCGCGGGCAAGCACCCGCTCCCGCAGTGGCTCACCATAGACGCCGCGGTCGTGCACTGCACGGAGGGGATCGGCATCTGGCAGTGGGCAAGCAACGACCAGGAGGGGGAGCCGGATGTTGTGATGGCATGCTGCGGGGACACGCCAACCCTCGAGATCCTTGCCGCGGTTTCGATCCTGCGCCTCCACCTACCCGAGCTCAGGATCAGGGTCGTCAACGTCGTGGACCTCATGAAGCTCCAGCCCAAGAGCGAGCACCCGCACGGGCTGAGCGAGACGGACTACGACTCCCTTTTCACAAAGGACAAGCCGATCATCTTCGGCTTCCATGGCTACCCGTGGCTCGTCCACAGGCTCACCTACAGCCGCGCCAACCGGAACATCCACGTGAGGGGCTACAAGGAGGAGGGGACGATCACGACGCCCTTCGACATCCGGGTCCAGAACGAGCTGGACCGGTTCCACCTCGTCCAAGACGTGATCGACCGCGTCCCCAAGCTGGGGACCCAGGCGGCCTACCTGAAGCAGGCAATCCGGGACAAGCTGATTGAGCACAAGCACTACATCGCAAAGCACGGCCAGGACCTGCCTGAGATCCGGGCCTGGAAATGGGGAAGCCCGACGGCAGGCCAGCTGTAGGCGGGAGACCCGTTCGTCGTGCGCACTCCGGCCGGCCGACCAAAGGCACCATGAGCGACAGCAGCCCCCAGAGAGGCCCGGGATCCGTGGTATCCGTGCGCGGCAGCGTGGTCGACGTCCAGTTCGGGAAGGACCTGCCGCCCATCAACTCGGTGCTTCGCGCGGGAGCCGACGACAGGATCGTCATCGAGGTGATGACGCAGCTTGACGCGAGCCGCGTCCGGGGAATCGCCCTCACGCCGACCCAGGGCCTGGCCCGCGGGATGGCGGTCCGGGACACCGGGGGACCCCTTAAGGCACCCGTCGGGAAGGCCATCATATCCCGGATGTTCGATGTCTTCGGAAATGCCATCGACCGGATGCCGGCGCCCGTCGACGTCCAGTGGAGAAGCATCCACCGCGCCCCGCCGCTCCTCTCGGAGCGGTCGACACACTCCCAGGTGTTCGAGACGGGGATCAAGGCGATCGACGTGCTCGTGCCGCTGGAGCGCGGCGGCAAGGCCGGGATGTTCGGGGGGGCCGGCGTGGGCAAGACGGTGCTCCTCACGGAGATGATCCACAACATGATCGGCCACGAAAAGGGAATCAGCGTCTTCTGCGGCATCGGCGAGCGCTGCCGCGAGGGCGAGGAGCTCTATAGCGCCATGAAGGAGGCCGGGGTCCTCAAGAACATGGTGATGGTCTACGGCCAGATGAACGAGCCCCCGGGCAGCAGGTTCAGGGTGGGGGAGACGGCGCTAGCGATGTGCGAGTATTTCCGGGACGACGAGCACAGGGACGTCCTCCTTCTTATCGACAACGTCTTCCGCTTCATCCAGGCCGGCATGGAGGTGTCCGGCCTCATGGGACAGATGCCGTCGCGCCTGGGCTACCAGCCGACGATGGGCACGGAGCTCTCGGGCTTGGAGGAGCGAATCGCGAACACCCATGCCGGGGCGATCACCTCGATCCAGGCCGTCTATGTGCCGGCGGACGACATGACCGACCCCGCGGCGGTGCATGTCTTTTCCCACCTCTCGGCCTCCATCGTCCTCTCGCGCAAGCGGGCCAGCGAGGGCCTTTACCCGGCCGTCGAGCTGCTCCAGTCCAGCTCAAAGATGGCGACGGCCGCCATTGTCGGGGAGCGGCATTACGCCCTCGCCCAGGAGGTCCGAAAGACCCTGGCGCGGTACGAGGACCTGAAGGACATCATCGCGATGCTCGGCATGGAGCAGCTTTCCCCGGAGGACAGGATGGCGGCCGGGAGGGCCAGGAGGCTGGAGCGGTTCCTGACGCAGCCCTTCTTCACCACCGAGCAGTTCAGCGGGATCAAGGGAAAGACGGTGAGCCTCAAGGATTCGCTTGATGGATGTGAGCGCATCCTGCACGACGAGTTCAAGGACTACCCCGAGAGCGCGCTTTACATGATAGGCGCGATAAGCGAGGCCAAGAAGCCCGCTCCCGCAAGCAAGCCTGCCCCTGCACCCCCGGCCGCGGGAGGAGTAGCCAAACCTGTTCCGGCGAAGAAGGAGCCTGTGAAAGCGGGAGGCGCAAAGGCCGACCCCGCCCCGCCGGGACTTGGCAAGGAGGAGCCCTCCAAGGCAAAGCCGGCCCACGAGGGACCCACCAAGGTCGAGCCCACGAAGGTGGAGCCCGCCAAGACCGAGCCCACGAAGGCGGAACCGACCAAGACCGAGCCGACCAAAACCGAGGCAGGTGCGGAGGAGCCCAAATCTGCCGAGCCCACCAAGGCCGAGACCGCGAAGGCGGAACCGACCAAGACCGAACCGGCCAAGACTGAGGCCGGTGCAGTGGAGCCAAAAGCTGCCGAGCCCGCCAAGGCCGAGCCCACGGCGGAGGCGACTCCGGCGCCTGAATCCAAGAGGGCCGCATGAACCTGAAGGTCCTTCTCCCATTCCAGGTGTTGGTGGACAAGACCGACGTCGTGCGGATCGTTGCCGAGACACCCGACGGATCCTTTGGGCTGCTGCCCCATCGCAGGGACTGCGTGGCGGCTCTCGAGCCCGGGATCCTGACCTACGAGACGGCTGCGGACGGGACCGTCTACGTGGCCGTCGACCAGGGCGTGATGGTCAAGTTCGGGGCCGAGGTGCGGGTGTCCGTGCGCCGCGCTATCACCGGCGCCGACCTGGGCCAGCTTCAGGAGTCCGTAAAGCGCGAGTTCCTGACGCTCAACAACCAGGAGCGCGACGTCCGTGCCGCGGTGGCCAGGATGGAGGGCAGCTTCATGCGCCACCTCGAGGAGCTCAGCCATGAGCGATGACCCCCAGAAGGAGCCCCCCGAGGGGGACGACACCTTCCTCGCAAAGGTGGCCAGGAAGACCGCCCGCAAGCTCAAGGCGCAGCGCGACGGGCCGCAAGGGGTCTGGTTTGGCCTCGGCATGTCGGGGCTAATTGGGTGGTCCGTTGCGGTGCCCACGCTGGCCGGGGCGCTCCTTGGCCTGTGGCTGGACCGGCACCATCCCAGCAGCCATTCCTGGACGCTCACACTCATGATCGTCGGTCTGGCCGTCGGGTGCTTCAACGCCTGGCACTGGCTTTCGCAGCAGGACAAGGCCATGAAGGATGAATCGGGAGGGGACGATGAGTGAGGCGCTCCCCATTGCACTCGCCGTCGTGGCCGGCACCGCCCTGGGAGGGATGTTCTACGGCGGACTCTGGTGGACGGTCCGCAAGGGCCTGCTTTCCCGGCAGCCTGCCGCCTGGTTCCTGACAAGCCTCGTGGCGCGCACCGCGGTCGCCCTCCTCGGCTTCTACGCGGTCTTCAGGGGCGACTGGAGGCGGCTCGTGGCATGCCTGGCGGGATTTGTCCTCGCGCGCATCCTGGTGACGCGGCTCACGCGCACGCCTTCGGAGCCGTCCTGCCATCCGCTCAAGGGGGGTGCGCTGTGAACCTCACGACAGACCAGGATATCCTGTGGCAGCACGGCTCGGTGAATCTCAACGGGACGGTGGTGACAACCTGGGCGATGATGGCGGTGATGGCCCTGGGGGCCAAGCTCATCACGGGGAGGCTCAAGACCGGGGCGGTGATCTCGCGGTGGCAGGCGTCCATGGAAATCGTGATCACGGGCATCGAGCAGCAGATCAAGGAGGTGGGGCTGGACCCGCCGCAAAAGTACCTGGCCTTTCTCGGGACACTCTTCCTTTTCGTGGCCACGGCCAGCGTGTGCACGGTAATACCCGGCTTCAAGCCACCCACGGGCTCGCTCTCGACGACCGCCGCGCTTGCGCTCTGCGTCTTCATCGCCGTGCCGGTCTTCGGGATCCGGGAGCAGGGGTGGGGCGGCTACCTCAGGACGTACACGAGCCCGACATTCATCATGCTCCCCTTCAACATCATAAGCGAATTCTCCCGCACGCTGGCCCTGGCGGTCCGCCTGTTCGGAAACATGATGAGCGGGGTCATGATCATAGCGATCCTGCTCACGATCACGCCCTTCATTTTCCCGATCGCCATGACCGCGCTCGGCCTGCTCACCGGCATGGTCCAGGCCTATATCTTCAGCATCCTAGCGGCGGTCTACATCGCGGCGGCCACGCGGGTCCGGAAGCCAAAACCCAAGCCGGCGGCCCCCTCCCATCCGGCTGCGCCCGCACCCAGCCATTGAACTAGAAACCACAAAAAAACAAGACTCACCATGGATAGCATCACCCTTGTCGCAGTGACATCGATCGCCACGGCCGGCTTAACCACCGGCATCGGCTGCATGTGCCCGGCTCTCGGCGAGGGGCGGGCCGTGGCCACGGCCCTCACCTCGCTCGCCCAGCAACCCGACGCCTCGGCGACGATAACGCGCACGCTCTTCGTGGGCCTGGCGATGATAGAGTCGACGGCGATCTACTGCTTCGTCGTCTCCATGATCCTCATCTTCGCCAATCCCTTCTGGACGCACGTCATCGCCAAGGTGGCGGGAAAGTGAGCCATGATCATTGACTGGTTCACCGTCGCGGCGCAGGGGGTCAACTTCGTCATCCTGGTGTGGCTGCTGAAGCACTTCCTCTACAAGCCGATCCTCGGGGCCATTGACGCCCGGGAGAAACACATCGCGGCGGAGCTCGCGGACGCCAACACGAAAAGGGACGAGGCACAGAAGGAGCGCGACGACTTCCAGAACAAGAACAAGGCGTTCGACGAGCAGCGCGCGGGCCTTCTCGCTAAGGCGACGGCCGATGCCGGCGCGGAGCGCGACCGGCTGGTGGGCGACGCGCACACACAGGCCGATGCGTTCAGGACGGAACAGGCGACCGCCCTGCGCAGCAACCTGGCGAGCCTGGGCAAGGAGATCGCGCGGCAGGCGAGCGAGGAGGTCTTTGCGATCTCGCGCAGGGCGCTCTCGGACCTGGCCACGGTCAGCCTCGAGGAGCGCATGGGCGAGGTGTTCACGCGGCGCGTGCACCAGATGGAGGGAAAGGCCAAGGAGACCCTGGGTGCGGCGATAAGGGGGTCGCCCGAGCCTGTGGTCGTGCGGAGCGCCTTTGACATGCCCGCGGTCGAGCGCGCCGCCATCCAGAGCGCCCTGAACGAGACCTTCGCCGCGGATGTCAGGATCCGGTACGAGACCGATGCCGGCACGCTCTGCGGGATCGAGCTGACGGCAAGCGGGCAGAAGGTGGGCTGGAGCATCGCGGACTATGTCGGGTCCCTCGACCGAAGGGTCGGCGCGGTCCTTGACGCTGATTCCGGCCTCAAGACGGAGCCGGCCGTCGCGGAATGAGCGCGCTGCCCGGCATCCTGGGCGCCTCCCTCGACCGCGCCTTCACGGACATTCGCAGTGCCCGCGAGGCCTTCATGCCGGAGCTGGCGCCGCACGAGGTGGGCACGGTCCTGAGCATCTCGACAGGCATCGCCCGGGTCTCGGGCCTGCCGGGCGTGGGCTCGGAGGAGCTGATCAGGTTCCCGGGCGGCACGCTCGGGATCGCCTTCAATGTCGACGAGGAGGAGGTCGGCGTCATCCTGCTCGGCGACCACCAGGGGCTGCACGCCGGCGACCAGGTGGAACGCACGGGACGGGTGGCCGACATCCTCGTCGGCGACGGCCTCCTGGGTCGCGTGATCGATCCCCTGGGCAACCCCCTTGACGACAAGGGTCCTGTTCCCGGGAACGAGCGGCGGCCCGTCGAGCGCCCGGCGCCGGCCATCATGGACCGCCAGGCGGTGTCGGTGCCCCTGCAGACGGGGCTCATGGTCGTGGACGCGATGGTGCCCGTGGGCCGGGGCCAGCGGGAGCTGATCCTGGGCGACCGCCAGTCGGGCAAGACGGCGGTCGCGATCGACACCATCCTGAATCAAAGCGGCAAGAACGTCCTCTGCGTGTACTGCGCCATCTGCCAGCGGGCCTCCGCCGTCGCCAAGGTGGTCGCCCGCCTCCGGGAGAAGGGGGCGATGGCGTACACCGTGGTCGTCGTCGCCGAGGGCAACCAGGCGCCCGGGCTGGCGTACATCACGCCCTACGCCGCCACGAGCATCGCCGAGTATTTCATGGAGAAGGGGCGCGACGTGCTGATCGTCTACGACGACCTGACGCACCACGCGCGCGCCTACCGCGAGCTTTCCCTCCTGCTCCGGCGCCCGCCGGGCCGCGAGGCCTTCCCCGGGGACATCTTCTACATCCATTCCCGGATGCTCGAGCGGTCGACCCACCTCTCGAAGGAGCGCGGGGGCGGCTCGCTCACCGCGCTGCCCATCATAGAGACCGAGGCCCAGGACATCTCCGCCTACATCCCGACCAACCTCATATCGATCACGGACGGGCAGATCTACCTCTCCCCGACGCTCTTCGAGCTCGGCGTCCTCCCCGCGGTGGACGCCGGCAAGTCCGTCTCGAGGGTGGGAGGGGCCGCGCAGCGGGGCGCGTACCGCTCGGTGGCCGGGGACCTCAAGCTTGCATATTCGCAGTTCTCCGAGCTGGAAAGCTTCGCCAAGTTCGGGACCCGGCTCGACGAGTCCACCCAGCGGATCATCGACCACGGCAAGCGGATACGCGCGTGCTTCATCCAGCCGGAATCCGAGCCCGTGCCCATGAGCGACCAGATCGTCGTCCTCCTTGCGCTATCCTCGGGACTCTTCGGCCCCGTGCCCCTCGAGAAGGTGGCCGATGCCGTCAAGGCGCTTCGGGGCGCGGCCGAGAGGATGCCTCGCGAGGTGGCTGGCCGCCTGACGACGGCTGACAAGCTTGGCGACGAGGATAGGAAGGTTATCCTCGACCTGGCCACCAGGGAGCTAGCCCCGCTTATTCCCGCGCCCCCGCCCAAGGAGGCGACCGCGGCGCCGGCCCGGGCGCCCAATAAGCCTGTCCCGGCGCCCGCGCCCCCTCCAGGCGCGCCGCCGCCCGAGGCCAAGCCCGCGGCCAAACCCCCAGCATGAGCGGAGCGGCGGAAAGCATCACCCGGAAGATCGCCACCGCCGGGGACCTCGAGGGCGTCGTCCGGGCAATGAAGGCCCTGGCGGTGTCCAGCATTGGGCAGTACGAGAGGTCGGTCCTTTCCCTCGGCGAGTATTACAGGACGGTCGAGCTCGGCTTGTCGGCGTGCCTGCGCAAGCGCGGCCCCGCCCCCCACGAACGCCCTGGGTCCGGTCGCGACCGCTCCCCCGTGGGCGCGATCGTGTTCGGCTCGGACCAGGGGCTCGTCGGCCGCTTCAACGAGGAGATTGTCGCGTTTGCCACGAAGGCTCTCGGTGCGCTGCCCGGCAAGACGAGCAGGATCTGGGCCGTGGGGGAGCGCGCCCACGCCCTCCTTTCGGAAACCGGCAAGACCCAGCCAGGCATCCTGGCCCTCCCGGACTCGGTCGTCACGATCACGCCCCTCGTCGGCCAGCTCCTGATCGACGTGCAACGGGCCATCGAGCGGGGGGACGTCGTGGACGTCTATCTCTTCCACAACAAGCCCAGGGAAGGATCCTCCTACGAGCCTGTCAGCAGGATGCTGCTACCGCTCGACCACGCCTGGCAGGCGCGGGTGGAGGCCGAGCCCTGGCCGACTAAGATACCTCCCGAAGTGCTCGAGGGTCCAACGCCGGCCCTGCCGGCCTTTGTGCGAGGCTACTTCTTCGTGCTCCTGTTTCAGGCCTGCGCCGAATCGCTGGCCGCGGAGAACGCGAGCCGCCTGGCCGCGATGCAGCGCGCCGAGAAGAACATCGACGACATGCTCGTCGAGCTCAACCGTAGCTTCCACCGGATGAGGCAGGAATCGATCGACGAGGAGCTCTTCGACGTGATCTCCGGGTATGAGGCGCTTTCCAAGGGGGGCCGCGGGAATGCCCCCGCGGTCCCGGCGCCCGACCCGAGGTCCTAGCGCCGCCCAGGGGGATGGATGTCGATGCGGGCCCCGCCGCCCCGGCCCCAGCCCCCGCCGTCCATCCAGGGACCGTCGTGGTACCACCCGCCGCCATAATAGCCGCCGCCGCCGACCCCGACCTCCCCGACGCAGCCAGCGAGGCCGAATTGGAGGCCCGAGACAACAAGGGAGAAAAGGAATATCTTTGTGATGGTTTTCATTAGCGGTTGGCCGGGTTAAGGTTGTTGACGTACTCAATTAAGCCTACCGACCCGCCGGTGGGGTCCGTGACGACGGCGAAACGGCTACCGAGGACGGCCTCATGGGGGGCGACGGCTACCAGGCCGCCGAGAGCCGGGACCCGGGCAAGCGCCTGGTCGAGGTTTGCGACGCGTATCACGCCGAGCCAGCCCGGCTTGGCGTCCTCGTCGGCCGGCAGGGTGGACACCCCGCCGCGGTTGGTGTCCCCGGTGGCGAGCAGCAGCTCGGTGCCGCTGCCCGACCTTGAGTCGGGCGCGCTCGTGTACCCAAAGACCTGGCTGTAGTAATCCGCGGCGGCCTTGGGGGTCTTTACAAAGAGGTGGAACCAGTTCCAGTCGCCGGCTGCCGGCTCGCCGTCGGCCGAGTCCCCGGAGGTCGACTGGATGAGGCCGAAGGGCGAACCCTCGGGATCCGTGACGATCGCCATCGACCCGAGATCCGGGAACTTGCGCGCCGGGGCGCGGGTCTCGCCGCCGGACTTCGTCGCCACGGCAAGCGTCGCGTCGACATCCTTGACGGCGATGTAGTTGATCCAGCGCGAGGCGCGGCCGGGGGTCTTCTCGGACCGCTGGCGGATCCCCGCGACGGGCCTTCCCCCGTTGCTGAAGATGACGTAGGCGACGCCATGCTGGTCCAGCGAGGTCGCGGTCCAGCCGAGGACGCCGGTGTAGAACTTCGAGGCGGCCGCCGTGTCGGAGGCGAAGAGCTCGGCCCAGACAAACTTGCCCGGGTGGGATTCCGTTGTCGCAGGGTCGTTGAGGGCGGGGAACTTGTCCGCCCGGGCCTGGGACCCCACGCCTAGGAGCGCGGTGAAGGTGAGGGCGGCCGCCACCCTGAGAAGAGAGGTTTTGTGCATAATGTTTGTCGGGGCGGCGGCAGCGGGGTTATCCCGCGGCCCCGTTTTACACTGGTTGCCGACCCGGCCACCTTAGCCCCGGGCCACGGAACGCGAAATGGGGTGTTACCCGACTCGCGGGGTCCCGGCGAGGGGGCGGCAATACGTATCCGGTAATTAAATACTCCGTGAGGCTAAGCCCCTCTGCACCCTGTTTTTGGGTTGTACACCCCATAGCGCCGCGCGCGGGACGGGGATATGGTGGCCCATGATGAAACCCATTACTGGTTGGAAGTCGCCGGCATACCCCGCCCGCGCAGTGCGGCAGTCCGCCGCCCTCACCGCGTGCTGCGGCGCCCTTGCCCTATTCCTGTCCGGCTGCGCGTCGGAACCCGAGTCGCACATGGTGTCGGCCCCGCCGCCTCCCCCCCCGAACCGGGCCGTCACGACGACCACGGTCGTCACCACCCCGGCCGTCGTCGCGACGCCGACCATCGTGACGTCGAACGGTTCCTCCTATGTGACCACGACCGCCGCCGCACCGGTGGCGAACACAATGGTCATCACGCAGGCTCCCCCGGCGCTCCAGCAGGAGGTCGTGCTGGCCCAGCCCTCTCCCTCCTACGTGTGGCTCCCCGGCTACTGGACCTGGCGCAATGACAGGTACGAGTGGATGGCCGGCCATTGGGAGCAGCCCCCGGGATCGAGCACGATATGGACCGCGCCCCGCTGGCAGCAGGAGGGCAACGCCTACCGCTTCTACGAGGGCTACTGGAACTGAGATTTGAACCAAGGTCACGCACGGCCCCCTAAGTTGCCGCCTCAGGGTGGCGACCCCCTGGGGGCCGCTTCGTGTCCGCCTAGACAACCCCAACCGAACCCTCAAAGCACCATGAAAGCCCTCGTATACCACGGTCCCGGAAACAAGAAATTCGAGGACGTCCCCAAGCCGCTCCTCAGGGAGACGACGGACGCGATCGTGCGGATCTCCAAGACCACGATCTGCGGCACGGACCTCCACATCCTGAAGGGCGATCTCTCGACCGTGGCCGCCGGGCGCATCCTCGGCCACGAGGGCACCGGCGTCATTGAAGAGGCCGGGACGGGCCTTGGGCACTTCAAGAAGGGCGACCGCGTCATCATTTCCTGCATCACCTCGTGCGGGCGGTGCGAGAGCTGCCGGCGCGAGATGCCCTCCCACTGCGAGAACGGCGGCTGGATCCTCGGCAACACGATCGACGGCACCCAGGCGGAGTTTGTCAGGATACCGTATGCGGACTCGAGCCTCTACCACCTCCCCGATGGCGGGGACGAGGACGCGATGGTGATGCTGAGCGACATCCTGCCTACCGGGTACGAGTGCGGCGTCCTCAAGGGCTGCATCGAGCCTGGAGACTCGGTCGCGATAATCGGCGCGGGGCCGGTGGGGCTTTCGGCGCTCCTGACCGCCCAGTTCTTCGCGCCGGCGAAACTCATCTCCATCGACATCGACGACAACCGCCTCGAGGTCGCCAAGCAGTTTGGCGCCACCCATGCGATCAACAGCTCGGACGGAAAGGGCGCCGAGAAGGTGATGGCCCTGACCGGCGGGGCCGGCGTCGACGTCGCGATCGAGGCCGTGGGCGCCGCGGCGACGTTCGGGATCTGCCAGGACATCGTGGCCGCGGGCGGCCACATCGCGAACATAGGGGTGCACGGCGCGAAGGCCGACCTCCACCTGGAAACCCTCTGGTCGCGGAACGTGACGATCACGACGCGGCTCGTGGACGCCGTGACGACCTCGCTCCTCCTGCGCACGGTGCTGGCGGGCCGGCTCAAGCCAAGGCAGCTCATCACGCACCACTTTGCACTCAGTGACATCCTTAAGGCCTACGACACCTTCGGCAACGCCGGCAGGGAACACGCCTTGAAGGTCATCCTCACCGCAGGTCCCGCAGCCTCTCCCTAACATGAAGAACACATCGCCCGCAAAGTCGCCCAAGAATCCCGCCCACGCGCCCACATTACCGGAGGCAAGGACCCTCCCCACGCACCGGCAGATCGCCATCGAGGCCGAGGTGATCTGGAGGCAGCGGGGTTGCCCGACGGGTGACGACGTTCAGATCTGGCTCGACGCCGAGCGCCAGCTCCACCACGTCCCCGGCATCGCGAGGGACAAATGGGAGCGCTTTGCAAAGCGCAATCCGCTTTCCCGGATGGACATGAAAAGCGACGACGTGATGTCGGAGCTGGAGGAGCTCTTCCCCAGTCCCTCGAGCCCGGTCAGCACGGCGCTTTGACTCCTCCCCGTCGTCCCGCCGCGCATGCCGGGTTACACCCCATGGCGTGCGCGGGGCCCCCAGAGTAACCTTTTCCCGCCATGCCCGACGCACCCCTAGCCACAAGCCCAGCCAAGACAAATCCGCCCGCGGGCCCGTCGCCCGTCGCCCTGGCGCCCGTCCCCGCAAGGAGCCTGGTCGTCCCCATTGTCCTCGGGTCGCTTGCCGCCGTCTTCCTGATCGCGGCCATCCTCCTTTGGAGCACGGTGGGCGACCGCAACAAGACGGTCGTCGAGGGACAGAACCGACTCGACCAGACGCAGGCGGCCGTCCTCGTCTTGCAGACCCAGATCGAGGTCGACAAGACCGCGATCGTCCGGATCCAGAAACGCATGGACGAGGTCAGGGCCTCATCCCTCCTGGTGCAGTCCAACATGGACAAGATCAAGGAAGGGGACGTCGTGCTCCAGTCGGACCTCGACAAGGCGCGGGTGATCGCCACGGATTTCCAGACCCAGATGGAGGACGCCAAGGTGGCCTCGATCAAGCACCAGGGCGAGGTTGAGGTCGCCACCGCGCAGGCGGAGGTGATGCGGACCCAGCTCGACGACTTGAAGGCGAGCGCGGCCCAGGTCCAGGCGCAGCTCGACGCCTCAAAGGCGACGACCTCGGACCTCCAGGACAAGCTCCAGGCGGCCGAGAAGCTGATCGGCCAGCTCCAGAAGACGCCGGCCAAGTCCTAAGCGGGACCCGATCGGCGATCCGGCGGATCCTAGCTCCCGGGGTTTGTCCCCGGCGCCGGAGCCGCGGCCTCCCCGGCCACCGCCGACAGGTCGCCATAGGCGCGGCGTATGGCCTCCACGTTCTTCCGGTAACCCTCGGCGTCCCCGTAATCCACGAACTTCTTGTACCGGCTGTGGGCGCACTTGGCGCAGTGCGCGTGCTTAATCGGGCACCAGTGCTGCTCGGTGCGGGCCGCGATCTCGGTGAAGTAGGCGAGGATGCCGTTCGCATAGGCGCAGTACTCGCAGTTGAACTTCTCCGCGAAGTTCAGGTAGGAGAGGTGGTGGCGGTCGAACGCCAGGTAGTCGGCCCGGCGGACCTTGGGGATGCAGTAGATCGGGAAGCAGACCGCCTGGTAGGCCGTGCCGATCAGGTCGCACAGGGCTATCGGTATTGCGCACATCCAGATGACCGGCGAGGTGGCGACCACGAGGAAGCGCGAGTTCCTCAGGTAATGGCCGAAGCCCACCTTGAGCAGCTTGTGCTTCGCCATCGCGGCGTCCTCAAAGCGGATCTTCCCCTCCTTGAACTTGTAGTAGAATTCCGCCTCCTTCCTCTTCGTCTCCTCTATCAGGTCCCGCTCGAGCTGTCGCATTTGGCTGAGCAGGGAGTCGAGTCGGTCGTTCATAGATGTGTGCAGGCGAGGGGTTTCCCAAGCGGGGCAGGCGCAGGTTACACGGGACCCCGGGCAAGGTCTCTGGGGTGAAACCCTACGTGGGCATGGATTTGGACAGGCCCTCGTCCCCCGGGTTGCGCTCTCCCCCGCCGTCGGGACCCCAAAAAAACCGCCCCGGCCTTAGCAGAGGCCGGGGCGGGTGATATGGCAGGATTTTTGTCCGGGCATGCCGGCTGGCATGGGCGTACAAGGGGATAGTCGGCCCGGGGCGGGCCTTTCTTAAGTGAAAAATGAGGCCGGGCTGCGCCCGCCGGTATTTTTCCTCGAATTTCCGCCGGGGTGGGCCGATAGACGGGGGATAGACCACGCTCCCGACATCTCCCCCGGCGAACCCAGCAACGGGTCCGCGAAGTTTCGCCGTCTCCTGACGGGATACCAGCCCTGGTTCCTGGTGTGCGGGGCTTTGATCCTGTGGTTCCTGGGCGCGCCGTCGCGCTCCGCCGCAAACCGTCAGTTCGGGGTCATCTCGGTGACGCTGCTCTACTTTGTCGCCGCGTGGGTGATCCGGTCCGCCTCAAGGCGGCAGGACCTTCCCCATGATTTCCGCCGGGGGCTCCGCTGGGTGGCTCTCGGCCTCCTCATAAACGCCTTTGGGGGGCTGTGCGTGCTGGCGTACGCGGTCCTCGACCCGAGGAAAACCTCCCCCTTCGACCTCTCGGACTTCCTCTTCCTGGCCACCTACCCGGCGCTCGTGGCAGGGATCCTCGCCATGCCCCGCGTGGAGCGCGCCTCGATAAGCCTTGGGCGCATCGGCGTCGACGCCGCGGTCCTGGTGGCCGGGGTAGGCCTCCCCCTCGGGTTCTTCGCGGTGGCGCCTGGGCTGCGCACGGCGACGGGATTTGAGGCCGTGATGGACGTGGTCTATCCCCTCATGACCTTCAGCGGCATCTCGGCGCTCAACTTCGCCCTCCTGACCCGGAAGCCGCTCCCGTCCCCCCAGGCGTTCAGGCTCCTGATGATCGCGATCAGCGTCAGCTGGCTCGCCGACCTCCTCTACCTCCTGGACAGCGTCCAGGGCTACGTCGCCCGCGGGCCGATTAACTGGGCCAACGTGTTCAACGTGCTCTCGATAGGCCTCTACATCATGGCCGCGGGGCGCATCACGGCGGACCCGGTGGCGCAGGCGGAGGAGGCGCACCCCACGGCCTCGAGCCCGCTCCCGATGGTGACGATCGTGGTCGTGAGCGCCTGGCTCGTGCTCTTCGCCATGAAGGGCCACCCCGCCACCGAGGTGATCTCCCCGATCTTCTGGATCCTGGCGGCACTCTTCGTGATCCTCTCGGTGCGCGAGACCTACTTCATCCGGGACAGCCGGAGCTGGATGTCCGCGGAGATCGAGCGCAAGAGCCGCGCCCGCTTCGAGGCCGTCGTCCAGAACTCCTCGGACGTGATCATGGTGGTGGACACCGCGCTTGAGGTCCGCTTCGCGAGCCCCGCTTCGGCCGACGCGCTCGGCAGGCCCCCGGAGGAGATCATCGGCCGGTCGCTCCTCTCCTTTGTCCATCCCGACGACCTCCAGAAGGGCGCCGCTTTCCTGGACAGCGTCAAGGCCCCCCACATGGCCCCGCCCACGATCGTGTGGCGGATGAGCCGGCCTGACGGGACCCACAGGCACTTTGAGACGGTGGGCAGCAACCTGATCCACGAGCCCGCGGTCGGAGGGCTTGTCATCAACTCGCGCGACGTCACCGACCGGGTCCTGCTCGAGGAGAAGCTGCGGCAGAGCCAGAAGCTCGAGGCGCTTGGGCAGCTGGTCGGGGGCATCGCGCACAACTTCAACAACATCCTGACCTCGACGATGATGCGGCTCAGCTTCCTTAGGGTGGACAGGGATCTCCCCCCCGACCTCCTCGGGGAGATCCAGGCCCTCGAGAAGGAGGCGAAGCGGACGGCGGCGCTCACGAAGAAGCTCGTGATGTTCGGCCAGCAGCAGGTCCTGATGAAGGAGCCCATCAACCTCCGGGACCGCCTGACGGGCCTCCTGCCGGAGATCACGAGGATCATGGGCAGCGGCATCCAGGTCTACATGACCGGGGTCTCCTCGCAGGAATGGGTGGAGGTCGATGCCGGCCTCATCGACCAGGTGATCCTTAGCCTCTGCGCCAACGCGCACGATGCGATGGCGGCCGGCGGCTGCCTGATCGTGGAGCTCTCGGAGTTCAACCCGGGAAGCACGCCCGCCCACCGGGATGGCGAGGCGCGCAGGGGCTCGTTTGCCCGGCTCAGCTTCCAGGACACGGGCTGCGGCATGGACAGCGCGGTCCGGCAGCACTTGTTCGAGCCCTTCTTCACCACGAAGGGGGTGGGCGAGGGCCAGGGCCTCGGGCTCGCCGTGGTGCACGGGATCGTGAAGCAGCACGGGGGCTGGATGGAGGTGGAGAGTTCGCCGGGACTCGGAAGCACCTTCAGGGTCTTCCTGCTGAAGGCTGCGGGGCCCAAGGCAGTCTAGGGGTCCGCCGCCCGATCCTAGTCCACGCTCGTGATCGTGAAGCGGATCGGCACCTGCATGTGGGTGTAGACCGCGTGGTTGCTCTTGCGCCCCGGGACGAACTTCCACTTGACCACCGCGTTCACGGCACTCGCCTCGAAGTCCTGGCGCGAGGACTGGACCGGGTGCGCGTTCCGGACATTGCCGTCGGTGTCCACGATGAAGTCCACGAGCACCTCGCCCGAGACCCCCGCGCGCACCATCTCGGTCGGGTAGAGCGGGCGGGCGCGGTACTTGGCGATCGGGACCTGGTCCAGCTGCGAGATGTCGATCACGGAGACCGCGCCGAAGAACGAGCGGGTCTCGGGGATCTTGACGATGTTGTGCGCGAGGTCGGAGACGTCCGGCGGGGGCGGCTCGATCTGCTGCACGAAGGATTCCGGCGTCACCACCTGGGGCACGTCGGTCTGCATCGGGGGGGCAAGGTCGAGCGGGGCCGTGGGTGCCGACCCCTCGACCACCTCCGGCGGGTCGGGGTCGAACTTCGGCATCACGATGTTCACCTTGATCTCCTCCTCCTTCACCTTCGGCTTCGGGTGGTAATGGGTCAGGTTGCCACCCCAGGCCACGAGAAATTCTGTCGTCACCGTTACGGCGAACCCGAGTAATAGGCCAGGTCGCATGGGGGTATGGGGTTGTGCCCGAATATACGACCCCTCCCGGCCTTAGTATAGGGGCGCGACGGGGTTAATCGCCCGCTTAATAAGGCCCAATAAATACCCAGTGGGGGCGCCGAAACGGCACCCGGCCGCCTAACGGAACAGGAGCGGGGCGAAGTGGACCAGGTTGTCGCGCCAGACCGGCCAGTTGTGGATCCCCGGGGTCTCGACCGCGACCGGCTCCTGCCCCTTGGACCTGAGCCATGCCACGAAATTCCGGTTGGGCGCGATGAGCTCGTCCGAGGTCCCGCACGCGACCCAGAGGAGGCGCGGCTTCCGACCCATGCCGGCGAAGGCGCCGTCGAAAGCCTTGTAGATCACGGCCGAGCTGAACCCACCGACCCATCCGAACACCTCCGGGTGGCCGAGGCCGATCACGAGGCTCTGCCCGCCGCCCATCGAAAGCCCCGCGATCGCGCGGCCGTCCCGGTCCCGCGAGACGCGGTAGCCCGCCTCCACCTGGGGCAGGATCTCGGAGAGGAGCGTCTTGGAGAAGAGGTCCATGTTGCGCGTGACCTTCTCCTCGTGGCTCCACGTCCCGAAGCCGCCCGTGACGAAGGTCCAGTCCCCGTAGCCGAGCGGCATCACGACCACCATCGGCTTGGCCCTGCCCTGGGCGATCAGGTTGTCGAGGATCACGTTGGCCTGGCCGTCGTCGATCCAGCCGTTCGCGAGCGAGCTCCATCCGTGGAGCAGGTAGAGGACGGGGTAGGGCGCCGCGGCGGAGGCGTCATACCCCGGGGGCGTGTAGACATAGTAGTCCTCGAGGCCGTCGGGGAGCCCCTGGGCCGCGGCCGTGCGGTAGACATGGTGGTGCACGACGCCGTGGGGAACCCCCGTCTCGTCCCAAGGCTGTTTTTCCGGGCCCTTCACCCAGACGGTGTTGGACTTGTAGGCCAGGCCCGGGTCGATGCCGGGGTTCAGGGGGTCGAGCACCCCGACGCCGTCGACCGTGAGCCCGTACATGTGGAGGGCGGCCTCGAGCGGCGCCGTCGTGACCGACCAGACCCCGTCCGCGTCCTTCGTCATGGGCACGCCGTGGTGGTCGTAGTCGAGGCTCACCGTGACCGCGGTCGCCGTCGGCGCAAAATACCGGACCGTGAGGCTCCCGTCGGGGTGGACCTCATGGGAGTTAAGGTCGGTCTGCTGCGGGGCCGCACCCGCTCCCAGGATGCCAGCGAGGGAGAGGACACGCGGGAAACGGGTGAGGAGCCGGAGCGTGAGCTTCATGAGGCAAAGGAGTACGCAGGATCCATGCCCCGGCAACAGATTTGCCCTCGTCGTTGGGGCCCGGCTGGGCCTTAGTGGTCCCCCGAACCCCCAATATCCCCCATGATCCCAAGCCCCCGCCTCCTCCTGCGTTCACTCCCGATTGCCCTCTTCGTCCTTGCCGCAGGCACCGCCGCGCGCGCCGAGGGCCTGAACGGCGTCTGGAGGCTCGACGAGGCAAAGCCCTGGGGCGTCACGCTCCACACCTTTGTCGCCCTGCACCAGGTCGAGGGGGTCCTCAAGGGCGGGGTCTACCCGAACGGATCGGGCGAGATCCCGATTGTCGGGCCGAAGGCCGAGGGGGACGGCGCCGTGTTCAAGATCGACTGGGGTTGGACCTTCCATGTCCGCCCCGAGGGCGCGAACCTGCGCGTCCACGTCGACTACGACGGGGGCAGCTCCTCCGACGGCCTGGCCGTCCCGGTGACCGCGGCCGAGCTCATGGCCCCGGCCGAGATCCCCCTTCCCGCCGTCCGGGTGCTCCCGGACAACGGCCTGGCGCGGACGCCGCCCATGGGCTGGAACAGCTGGAACCACTTCGCCGAGAAGGTGGACGACGGGGTCGTCCGCGCCGCGGCCGATGCCATGGTGAGCTCCGGGATGGCCGCCGCCGGCTACACTTTCATCAACATCGACGACACGTGGGAGGCCGGGCGCGACGCGCAGGGCAATATCGTCCCCAACCGGAAATTCCCCGACATGAAGGCGCTCGCCGATTACGTGCACGGGAAGGGGCTTAAGCTCGGGATCTACAGCTCGCCGGGTCCCCTCACGTGCGGGGGATACGAGGGGAGCTACGGCCACGAGGAGCAGGATTCCAAGACCTACGCCTCCTGGGGGATCGACTACCTGAAGTACGACTGGTGCAGCGCCGGCCGCATCTACGGAATCCCGGACCTGCGCGCGGGCTACCAGAAGATGGGCGACGCGCTCGAGCGCTCGGGCCGCGCGATCGTGTTCAGCCTCTGCGAGTACGGGATGGGGGACGTCTGGACCTGGGCGCCCGCGGTCGCGGGCAACCTCTGGCGGACGACGGGGGACATCTCGGACAACTGGAAATCGATGGAGAACATCGGGTTCAACCAGGGGCGCCTGGCGCCCTACGCCGGGCCCGGCCACTGGAACGATCCCGACATGCTCGAGGTCGGAAACGGCGGCATGACCCCGACCGAGTACCGGACGCACTTCAGCCTCTGGTGCTTGCTCGCGGCCCCGCTCATGGCGGGCAACGACCTCTCTACCATGTCCGCGGACACCCGCGAGATCCTGACGAACCGCGAGGTGATCGCGATCGACCAGGACGCGCTGGGCCGCGAGGCGACGCGCACCTATCAGAAGGGCGGGATCGATGTCCTCACAAAGCTGCTCTCGGACGGCGGGATGGCGGTGGCCGTGTTCAACAGGAATGCCGAGGAAGCCCCCGCTTCATTCACCTGGGAGGAAACCGGCGTCACCGCGAAGGCCTATGGCGTCCGCGACCTCTGGCGGCACGCCGACCTTCCGGTCACGAACGGCTTCAGCGGCACGCTGCCCGCCCACGGCGTCGTGGTGCTCCGCCTGAAGCTGCTGGTCCGCGAGAAGTAGGCCCCTTGGGGGGGAGGCGGATTAGCATCGAGCCTCGGCCGGCCCGTGCTTTGATCTAGCCTCCCCCATGCCCGCGCCTGAACCTCCCCCCGACACGCCCCCGGGGCATGCGCGCGCCCGCAGGGACGACCTGCGCGTCTGCCTCGACAACTGCACCAAGGAGGGGATCGTCGCCATGCCGATCGTCACGATGGCGCTCCCGGCGAGCATGGCGATCTCGGCCCTGGTGACGCAGGCCTTCCCGCTCTCGACGACCGCGATCGGGGCCATGGGCTCGATCCCCTTCGTGGGGAACTTCCTCCAGATCTTCGTCTCCCCGCTCCTCCTCCGGTGGAGGCCGCCGAAGACGGTCACGGTGTGCGCGGCTTCGCTGCACCTGGCGAGCTGGGTCGCCTTCGGGTTCATGCTCCCGCTCCTCCCGCGGCAGTCCCCGGCCCGGGCCGCCCTCTGGATCCTCGGGTGGTTCTTCGTCTCGAGCCTGTTCGGGGCAGTGGCGGGCATCTCGTGGAGCACCTGGATAGAGGAATGGGTGCCCGCGCGGATCCGCGGCAAGTTCTTCGGCCGGCGCAACCAGTTCACGCAATTCTCGACCGTCGTGTTCCTGACGCTCTCCGGGTGGGTCCTCTTCCGCTGGGACTACAGCGTCGCGGCGTTCCAGGCCGTGATCTTCGGCTCGGCCTTCCTGCGGGTCTTCTCGCTGCGCTGGCAGTGGCGGAGCCCGACCCGCCCCCACCGCCCGGCCCCTCCGGAGGCCGGGTCGCTCGGGTTCCAGCTGGACGAGCTCCTGGGCGCGCGCTCCTTCCTCGTCTTCGTCCTCTTTGGCGCCGTCTGGAGCTTCGCCGCCAACTGCTTCGGCCCGTTCTACTCGGTCTTCATGTTCGACCGGGTGGGGTTCTCGGCGCTCGACGTGGGCGTCGTGACCGCGCTCTCCCAGGTCGGCGGCGCGCTGTCGCTCCCTGCCTGGGGGAGGCTTCTCGACCGGTACGGCAACAAGCCGGTCATGGTCCTCTCGCTCATCCTCTGGCAGCTCTCGATGTTCCTCTGGTGCTTCATCGTCCCGTCGAACCGGGCGATCCTCTACGGGCTCTGGACGTGGATCGGCGCCACGAGCGCGGGCTTCGTGCTCGGGCAGTTCATGATCCTCCTGAGGCTGATCCCCGCGAGGGCGAGGAGGCTCGCGATCGGGGTCAACCTCGCGGCCTCGTCCCTCGTGGCGGCGGTCGCCCCGGTCCTCGGCGGCTGGGTGCTCGCGCATGCGCCCGCGGGGTGGGGGGGCCCGGTCGAGGTCTACCACCTCTGCTTCATCGTGCAGCCGGTCGTGGCGCTCGCCGGGGCCTTCCTGCTCCTGCGGGTCCACGAGCCCGCGGCAAGCCCCTTCTCGACCGTCGTCGGGGCCATGCGGAATATTCGAACATTGGGCGGCGTCCTCGGTCTCAGCTTCCTCGTCAACTTCGTATTCATTGACCGAACCCGCCGGGATGACCGCAATTTATGAAACTTTCCACCCCCGGGGTGCGTCTGGACAATGTGGGGCACTTCCCCAATCCTGTCCCCGTCATGCGCCTTTCAGAAAACTCCAAGCGCCGAGGCTTCACCCTGATTGAAATCCTCGTCGTCATCGCCATCATCACCCTCCTCGCGGGCCTCACGATCGCCAACGTCGGGAAGCTCTTCGGGGGCTCCCAGACCGACATCGCCAAGCTCTTTGTCACGCAGAGCATGCGGACGCCGCTCGTCACCTACCGCCTCCACATGGGGGGGTACCCCTCGACGGAGGAGGGGCTCGCGGCGCTCAAGACCGCCCCCCCGGGCAAGACCGACCGCTGGCGCGGGCCCTACCTCGACGAGTCCGTCAAGGTCCCGGTCCTCGACCCCTGGGGCGAGCCCTACCAGTACCGCTATCCCGGCGTCCACAACAAGGACGGCTACGACCTCTGGTCGAAGGGCCCGGACAAGACGGACGGAACCGATGACGACATCGGAAACTGGTGACCGGCGCGGATTCACGCTCGTCGAGATCCTCCTGGCGCTGGCCCTCATCGGGCTCCTGAGCTGGATCTTCGTCGGCGGGTCCGCGGCGCTCCTTTCCGAGAAGAACACCTCCCCGGACGAGCAGTTCTGGAAGGTCTGCGCCGCGGCGCGCAAGGAGGCGCTCGAGGGCCAGAGGAGCGTCGTCCTCACCTACGACGCGAAGGCCCGGGGCTTCGTCCTCTTTGACGGGACCCTGAAGCGCGCGGTCCCCGTCACGGGCCCCGACGACATGGTGATCGACTTCCACCCGGCGGACACGAACTCGAGCTCCTCGATCCTGATCGGGGGCACGCTCGTCGAGACCGAGCCCCTGGCCTCCGTCACCTTCTACAGCGACGGCACCTGCACGCCGTTCCGGGCCCAGATCCGCACCGGGGGCGGCGCCCACCTGCTCACGATCGACCCCTGGACCTGCGCCCCCGTGCTGGCGAAGACCGATGGCACCACGTAGGGGATTCACGCTGATCGAGGTCATGGTGGCCCTCATGATCTTCGGCCTGACGGCCGTCGTCATGGGCGGGGCCTACCTGAACGTGCTCAACAGCTACGAGGCCGCCCAGCGCTCGAACCTGAACGAGGGCGAGGTCTCTTTCGCGCGGTCGCAGCTCCTCACGATCGCGGACCTGCCCACGGCCCAGGCCGGCCAGGAGTTCGACGACGGCACCCGCCACGTCAAATGGACGGCGGACGCCGAGCCCACGACCACGACCGACCTCTTCACGGTCACCTTCACCTGCGTGATCACCGACCCCTCGACGCAGCCTAAGACCGTGGTCGAGACCTTCATGCTCCTAAGGCCCACCTGGTCGGACCCGACCGACCGGACGACGCTCCGGGCCAACGCCGCAAGCCGCATCGCGCTTGTCCAGGGAAAGCAGCCCCAGTGAACCGGCGCGGCTTCAGCCTCATAGAGGTGGTGCTCTCCATGGCGCTCGTGGGCCTGGTCCTCGTCGGCCTCAACACCTTCGTCTTCTCGATGAGCGAGCTCTGGGGGAAGAACACCGACGTCCGGCTCTTCGACCAGCACGTGCGCGCGGTGACCCGGTTCCTGCAGAAGGAGATGAACCGGGCCTCGCTCCCGCCGGCCGCAGCCCCCAACTCGACCCCCGTGGGGGTCCAGCCCGTGACCCCCTCCGGGGGGAGCCAGGAGAACCTGATCACCTACATGCAGCTCACCGGGGGGCGGATCCTGAGGTGGCCGGGGAGCGCGCTTCCCGAGGTCTTCTGCTCGCTCGAGGTCCGGCGCGACAAGGGGCTCTACATGCTCTGGCACTCCGACCTTGAGAACCACTTCGTGGACGACCCGCCGCGGGAGACCCTCGTCTCCCCGCTCATCACGGGCCTTGCCTACGACTACTTCGACACGGACTTCAACAAGTGGACGACCGAGACCGCGCTCCGCTCGGACGCGAGCGGCAACCCGCTGCCGCCGCAGCGCCTGAGGGTCACGTTCACCTACGAGCACATGGTGCGGGAGGCGGTCGTGAACCTGCCCCCGGTGAAGCAGGGGCTCCCCAACCCATGGTGACGCCCTCAAGCCCCACCCCGCGGGACCCCCGGCTCCGCTCCTCGGTGATCGTGCTCGTCCTCGTGACGCTCGTCTTCACGGCGGCGGCCTTGACGGCCTTCATCGAGAAGGCGAGCAACGACCTCCTGGTCGAGATCCGGGAGGCGGATTCCCAGAGGCTCCGCCAGGAGGCCTTCTCGGCGATGGAGGTGACGCTCGCCGTCCTCGAGGACTTCCGCCAGGCCGACAACGGGCTCCACAGCACGGCCGAGGGCTGGGGCGACCCGCTCGGCTGGGCGGGGTGGTCGCCCAGCGAGGGGCGCACGGTCGAGGTCACCTTCGAGGACGAGAGCGGGAAGATCCCGCTCGCCCACGCGGACCTGACGACCCTCACGAACCTCTTCGAGTACTGGCAGATGCCCCCGTCCGACGCCGCGAAGCTCGCCGACTCGATCGCGGGGTGGATGCAGAGCGGGTACGTCTACTCGACCGCGCTCACCCTCGACTACCAGGACGCCGAGATCCCCTATGCCGAGCCCCAGCGGCCCATGCGCACCCTTAGCGAGCTGGCGGCCGTCGACACGGCGAAGGACGTCTTCTTCGACGAGAACGGCCTGCCGAACGGCCTCTACTGGAGGTTCGTGAACGACGTCTCGATCTTCACCTTCACGCAGCCGAACTCGAACACCGCCAACGGGGACGTGCTGGCCGCCGCCGGGCAGTACACCGACGTCCAGCAGGAGCACATCCAGGACTACCTGAACGGGACCGGCCAGTACGCCCAGGAGGGCAAGCAGTGGTTCCTGAACACGACGACGCTCGCGGCCGTGGCCGGGGTCGGGGGCAATTCCACGGTCTTCGGGATCACGATCACGGCGCTCCGGGTCAACATCACGGTCCGGGAGGGCCGCTCCGAGTACCGGCTCTCGGCCGTCGTGGCGCCGCAGGGCGGGGCCACCGTGAACACGACGAACGCGACAAACGCAACCTCCGCGGCCAACAGCTCGTCTGTCTCGGCAACCACCTCCGTGACCAGCACCTCCCAACCCGCCTCGACGGCCACGGCCGCCGCCACCGCCGCCGCGGCCTCGCAAAGCATCAATTATCCCTTTACCCTTCTGGAAATGGTCGAGAATGATGAGATTCCGCAACCCCCGCCGCCCGTACCACAAACCTGAGCATGTGCGCCTCGCCGATCGACTTCCTTAGGGCCGGACCGCCCCCCCCGCGGGTGGCGGTGCTACCGGACGCGGTGTTCTTCTCCCGCTCGATCCCGGTCCCCGCGGCGGCGACCCGGCTCGAGGTCGTGTCCCAGGTGGGCCTGGCGCTTGAGACGCTCTCGCCGTTTCCCCTGGCGCAGCTCTACTACGGCTACTACTGGCCCGAGGGCGCCGACCGCGCCCTGGCCTACGCCGCCTACCGCCGGCGCTTCACGGTGGAGCAGATCTCCGAGTGGTCCGGGGCGGAGTACGTGATCCCGGCCTTTGCCGCCTTCCTCGGGGCCGACGCCCCCCCGGGGACGACGCTCGTCCTGACCGCGGCCGACGGGCTAACGGCGGTCCACTGGGACCAGGGCAGGGTGCCCGTCTCGGTCCTCCACGAGCCGCTCCTCCCCGAGGCGACCGACGAGCACCGGGCGGAGGCCCGGGCCCGCCTCATCCGGGCGGCGGGGGCCTCGCTCAAGGTGCTGGACGCCGTCTCGCCGCCCGTGCCGCTCGCGGGGGCCACCGACCGCGAGCTCCTCTTTGACTCGGGGGGCGTCCGCTCGCGCCTCGAGCCGGCGATCGCCGCCGCGATGGACGTCCGCGACAAGGGCGACCTCGAGGCGCTCGCGAAGGCCAGGCGCCGCGACGTGATCCTCTGGCGGATCGCCGTCGGCGCGGTCGCCGCGTGCCTCCTCATGGCGCTCGGCGAGGTCTCGCTCGTCGGGGTCGGCCTCTGGCAGAAGGCCCGGATCTCGAAGGTGGCGGCCCAGAAGCCCACCGTCTCCCACATCATGGACGAGCAGGAGCTCGCGAGCCGGATCGAGGAGCTCTCCACGAAACGCCTCCTGCCCCTTGAGATGATCTCAGCGGCGGCGCCCGAGTCGGCGCTGCCCAAGGCCCCGCCGGCGATCCAGTTCCTGACGGCGACGGCGTCCGTGGAGACCCGGAACGCGATCCAGATCGAGGCCCAGACCAACAACGCCGGCGAGATCTCCGGCTACAAGACCGCGCTCGAGCAGACCCCCGGGGTCGACAAGGTCGAGATCCGGGACCAGCGCGCCCGCGACAACGTGGTGACCTTCACGCTCATCGTGACCTTCAAGCCCGGGGCCCTCTCGCCCGCCGCCTCATGACCCGCACGATCCGAGCCTTCTTCCTCGCGCGCCTCCTCAGGGAGAAGGTGCTCCTTGCCGGCTTCATCGTCCTGGCTGCGTCTGTCTGGTTCTCGAGCCTCTCCGGCCGGGTGGGGCGCGAGATCCGCGCCATCCGCTCGACGACCCTCTCCCTGAACGAGCAGCAGCTCTGGCTCTCCAACCGGGCGACGATCGAGGCCTCGGCTCAGGCGGCCGCGGGCCAGTTGGACGCCGTCCGGACGCTCGACGCGACCCGCCTCCTGGCCGAGGTCCAGGCGATGGCCGGAGACGCGGGGCTCCGGGGCTACACGAGCGGCGAGTCCAAGGACGTGAGCAACGGCCACTTCTCGGTCCACACGCTCCAGTTCAACGTGACCAAGGTCGACTGGGGGACGCTCAAGCAGTTCTACCTGGCGCTCAGCAAGCGCTCCCCCTACATCGGGATCGAACAGTACCACATGCAGGTCGACCGCGCGGCCCCCACGCTCCTGAACGCGAACTTCCAGATCTCATCGGTCGAGATCTCGAGGGACTGATGAAGGCTTCCGCGAACGAGGGGGCGGCGCGGGCCGGCCGGTAGAAGGGGAGCCATGGCGATCGTGTCCCGCCAGGACAGGGCCCCGGAGCCGGCACCCGACTCGCTGGGCGCGAACCTCCCGCTCCGCAAGCTCGCCTTCCGCGCGATGGCGACCCAGTGCGAGGTGCAGTACACGGCCCCGGGCGGGGACGGCCAGGCCAAGGCGTTCGAGTCCGCGGCCGAGGGCTGGGTCCGCGCCTTCGAGGCCAAGTACTCCCGCTTCCAGCCGGGGAGCATCGTCTCCCGCATCAATGACGCCGCGGGCAGGGAATGGGTTCCCGTGGACACGGAGACCGAGGGGCTCCTCTCGGTCTGCGACACGCTCCACTTCATGACGCGCGGGATCCTCGATCCCTCGGCGCTCCCGCTCATCCGAATCTGGAACTGGAAGGCGGACCCCCCGGTCGTCCCCGACCGGGAGGCGATCGCCGCGGCGATGAAGCTCGTCGGTTGGGCCAAGGTCAGGCGGGAGCCGGGCCGGGTCTTCCTCCCGCTCTCCGGGATGGCGCTCGACTTCGGGGGGTTCGGCAAGGAGTACGCGGTCGACCTGGTCTCCCTGATCGCCAAGGACCACGGGATCCTGGACTGCCTCGTCGACTTTGGGCACGACCTGCGCGCCTCGGGCTCCCCGCCGGGGCGCCCGGCCTGGCACATCGGGCTCGAGGACCCGAGGAGCCCGGGGAAGACCTGGGCGAGCGTCGGCCTCCGGGGAAAGTCGATCGCGTCCTCGGGCGACTACATCCGCTCCTTTACGGTCGGGGGCCGGCGCTACGGGCACATCATCGACCCGCGGACGGGCTGGCCCGTCTCAAACGGCTGCACCCAGGCGACCGTGATCGCCGACACCTGCCTCCAGGCGGGCATGCTCTCGACCTCGGCCTTCATCGCCGGGGTGGAGCAGGGCCTGGAGCTCATCCGCTCGTGCCCGGGCTCGGAGGGGATCCTGCTGACGGAGAAGGAGCGCGCGCAGACGCGCGGGTTCTTCACCTATGTTGCCTCGGCCTAGGGCCGGACCATTAGCCGACCTTGAAGCTCGAGCTCACCTGGAGGACCGCCATCACCATGGCGATCGCGATGAACCCGACAAAGATGAAGACCGCCCCGAGGATCACGCTCGCGATCACCTTCGTGAAGAAGTTCAGCTGCCGGGAAATCTGCTTCTGGTAGGTCTTGGCGACGTCCTTGAGGCTCGGCACCACGTTGCCGGTGTTCTCGCCGACGGCCAGGCGGTCGAGCACGAGCTCCGGGAAGCACCCGGTCCGCCCGAGCGCCGATGACAGGGCCTCGCCCTCGAGCACCCGCTCGATCGCGCCCTCGAAGGCCCGGCGGTGCACCCGGTTCACGATCTGGCGCTCGGTCATCCGGAGCGCGTCGGCGGCCGTGATCCCGTTCTGGAGCAGGACGCCGAGCGTCTGGCTGAACGCGAGGACGGTCTGGGAGACGATGAAGGGGCCGATTGCCGGGAGCCTGAGGAGCCAGGCGTCGCTCTTCTCGCGGCCCGCCTCGGTCGCGCGCCAGCGCCAGACCGACACGATCCCGATCGCAACAGCGAGCGCCACGAAGACGCCGTAGTGGAGCGTGAAGTTGGCGAGTGTGATCAGGATCCGGGTCGACATCGGCATCTTGCCGCCGAGGGACTGGAGGAGGGTCTGGAGCCGCGGCAAAAGGAAGAAGAGGAAGAAGAGGACGACGCCAAACGAGGCGAAGACGATCAGGAGCGGGTAGGCCATCGCCGTCAGGAGCGCGACCCGGAGCTCCCGCTGCTCGACCAGCATCTCGATCAGGCGGGCGAGCGTGTCGTTCAGGGAGCCCGTCGCCTCGCCGGCCCGGATCAGGTTCACGGTCGAGCTGTCGAAGACCGCCGGGAAGGCCTCCATGGCCCGCGAGAGCGGCGCCCCCTCGGAGAGGCGCCCCCAGAGCCCCTCGCTCAGGGCCCGCAGCCGGGGCTCCTTTATCCTAATCGAGAGGAGCCGCACGGCCTCGCCGGCGGAGAGGCCGCTCGAGGTCAGGTCGTGGAGGGACTCGAGGAAGGGCAGGCGCTCGCTCCGCCTCGGGGTGTTCTCGGGGCCCGTCCCCGTGCCGGACAAGGCCTCGGGCTCGGCGGCCTTCGTTGCGGGCTTTCGCGCCGCCGCGGCGGGCGCCGCGCCGGCCTGGGGCTCGGCGATCGACACGACCGTCAGTCCCCGGGCGGACAGGATGCGGACCGCCTCCTTCCTGCCGGCGGCGTCGATCGCGGACTCGACGAGCTTCCCGGAAGCGTCGCGGGCCTTGTAGGGAAAACGGGGCATCGGGCTTCCGGGCGGCCCTTACTTGTCGGAGACCGTGATCACGCGGAGGACCTCCTCCAGCGTGGTGTGGCCCGCCTTGACCTTCTCCCAGCCGCTCTGGCCCAGGGTCCTCATCCCGTGGTCGCGGGCGCTCTGCGCCAGCGTGCGCGTGCTCTCGCGGCTCATGACCATGGCCTGCATGTCCTCGTTCAGGCGGAAGATCTCGAAGAGGCCGATGCGGCCGCGGTAGCCCGTGCCCCGGCAGCGGTCGCAGCCCACGGGTCCCTTGAGCGTCGTGACGCCCTCGGCCTCCGAGGCGTTGCAGCCGAGGATCGCGAGCGACTCCAGGAGCTTGATCTTCGAGACGGGCTCGGGCCGCGTGCACTCGGGGCAGAGCCTGCGGACCAGGCGCTGGGCGATCACGAGCTCGATCGCCGAGGCGACGAGGAAGGGCTCGATCCCCATGTCCACCAGGCGCGTGATGGCGCCCGGGGCGTCGTTCGTGTGGAGGGTCGAGAAGACCAGGTGGCCCGTGAGGGACGCGCGGATCGCGATGTCGGCCGTCTCCCGGTCGCGGATCTCGCCCACCATGATGACATCCGGGTCCTGGCGGAGCACGTGGCGGAGCGCGCTCGCGAAGGTGAGGCCGATCTCGGCGCGGACCTGCATCTGGTTCACCCCCGGGACCTCGTACTCGATCGGGTCCTCGATCGTTATGATCCTTAAGTCCGTCGAGTTGATCTGCCGGAGGAAGGCGTTCAGGGAGGTGCTCTTCCCCGAGCCCGTCGGCCCGGTCACGAGGATGATCCCGTGCGGGTAGTCGAGCACCTGCTTGATCTGGCCCTGCTCCTCCGGGCTCATGCCCAGGCGGTCCATCGTGTAGGCCTCCTTCCTCTTGTTCAGGAGGCGCAGCGAGATCGACTCGGCGTAGATCGTGGGGATCGTCGAGACGCGGATGTCGAGCGTCGTCCCCGCGGCCTTGAAGTTGATCCTCCCGTCCTGCGGCAGGCGCCGCTCGGAGATGTTCAGCCGCGCCATGATCTTCACGCGCGAGATGATGGCGTCCTGGAAGCGGAGCAGGTTCTCGGGCACGGAGACCGGCACCAGGAGGCCGTCCACCCGGTAGCGGATCCGGAGCTGCCCCTCCTGGGGCTCGAAGTGGATGTCGGTCGCCTGGTCGTCGACCGCCTGCGTGATGACGTCCGTCACGAAGCGCACGACCGCGGCGTCCTCGTCCACGTCGGCCTCGGCGTCCCTGAGCGCCTCGGGCGCCACGTAGCCCTCGTCCGTGTCCTCGAGTGCGCCCGAGCCGACGCCGAAGTTCTCGATGATCAGCTGGTGGACCCTCTCCGGGACCGCCAGGTGCCACACGAGCGGCCGCGGCGTGAACGTGCGGAGCCAGTCGGCCATGGAGCTGTCGGGGAGCCACGCGGAGGCGATATTGAGGGGCGTGGACGGCGTGGGGTCGGGGTCGTTGTCGGTGGCCGGCGGCCCGATCCGGATTGGGATGATCTGGAAGTCGTGGACGAGCCTGGCGGGGAGGAGCCCCCGGGCCCCCGGGTCGGTCTCCAAGTTCAGCGCCACCGCGAGGCCGGCCGCCTTCGCGGCCAGGGACAGGGCCGTGTTCTCGTCCACCCCGAGCGCCGCGCAGAGCACCGAGAGCCGCGAGCCCCGCGGCGCCTCGAGGACCGCCTGGCGCTGCTCCTCGCTCAGGCGGGAGGCGAGGGATTCGGGGAGGAGGTCCGGTTGGGTGACGGGCATGGCGCCAAGGAAGGGCTTAGCCTGAACCTAGTTCTCCAGCTTCTGGAGCAGGTTGTCCTTCGGGTCGGGCATCCTGTTCGGATTCTTCAGGTACTCCTGGATCTGCTCCTTGTTGCCCATGCCGTCGATCCTGCGCCTCACCTCGCCGGTCGCCTCGTCGAGGCGTATCACGTGCGGGCGTATGAAGAGGAGGAGCTCCGTGCGGTCGAGCTCGTTGTCCCGGTACCCGAGCAGGTTGCTGATGATCGGGATCTGGTAGATGAGCCCGAGCTTCTGACGGTCGGTCGTCTTGCCCGAGCTCTGGAGCCCGCCGAGGACCGCCATCTGGCCGTCCGTCACGTTGATGAAGGCCGTGGCCTCGCGGTGGCCGATGATCGGCTGGCTGTTGCCGTCGATCGTCGTGCTGCCCTGGTCGTCGTCCACCTTCTGGTCGATGTTGAGCTGGATGTTGCCGTCATCGCCGATCAGGGGCGTCACCTGGAGCGTGATGCCGATGTCCTTGTAGGTGACCTGGGAGGAGGTGGCGAACGAGGTTGCGGTCGTGGCCGCGATCGGCTCCGCGGTCGTTCCCGTGATGACGGGCTCCTGCTCGCTCACCGTGAGCGTCGCCTGCTTGTTGTGGGTCGTCGTGATCGTGTCGGCCTGGAGGATCCGGACCTTGTGCTTGTCGCCCGCGGCCTGGAGCGTCGCGAGGAAGCTCAGCGGGTTGACGGTCGCGCCCGCCCCGGCGGCGGCACTCGGGAGGGCCCCGATCGACCACCCGGCCACGGTGCCCGTGGCCCCGATGATCGAGGTGCCGCCGTTCGGCGCCTTGCCGACCTCGAGCCCCAGGGCCTGGATGCCGCTCTGGTCGGAGTCGGTGAGCGTGACCTCGGCGATCACGACCTCGATCGAGACCTGGGCCAGGACGATGTCGATCTTGTCGACGATCCCCTTGATGAGGCGGATGTCGTCAAAGGTGCCGGAGACCACGATGGAATTGGTGCGCTCGTCGGGCTGTATCGTCACGAGCCCGCTGAACTCGCTCGCCTGGGCCCCCTCCTGGGTGAGCGCGGTGGCGACCGCGGCCTGCGCGGGGGTCTGGGGGGTGTTCGGCGGGGGCGTCAGGACCTGCCCGGGCCTCACCGACTGGGACTGGGCCTTCTGGGCCGCGGCGTTCTGGCCGCTGATCAGGTTCGAGAGGAGGGTCGAGACGTCCTTCGCGTCGCCGTGCTTGAGCGGGATCACCTCCATCTTGGTGAAGGGGTCGCTCTTGATGTCGAGCTGCGAGATGATCGAGTCAAAGAGGGGGTACTCCCTCGGGTCCGCGATCACGATGATCTGGTTCGTGCGGTCGTCCGGGGTGTAGGTGGTCGTGGAGCGGAGCTGGTTCGCGGCGGGGCCCGAGAGCATCGTGTGGATCTTCTGCGCCACGTCGCTCGCCTTGGCCCCGTTCTTGAGCTGGTAGAACTTGGGCGCCAGGCTCGACTGCTTGGGCTTGTCGACCTCGTTCAGGAGCCGCTCGATCCGCTGGATGTTCTCGAGGGAGTCGGTGACCATGGCGACGTTCGCCTTCTCGAGCTGGACGATGCCGCCGCCGATCCCCGGGGTCATGAAGGTCTGGATCTGGGGAACAACCTCGGAGACCCGGAGGAACGTGAGCTCGAAGAGCTTGGTCGCGATCTTGCCGCTCGGCGGCAGGTCGAGCGACGAGCCGATGATCATCTCGGGGGCCTCGCTCTTCGCCTGGGAGAGGGCCGTCACCTTCAGGAACCGCGCCCCCATCGGGGACACCGACACCCCGTTCAGCTCGAGGAGCGTTTCGAGCGCCGTCACGAGCTCGGCCTTGGGGATCGGCCGGGTGATCTTCAGCGAATAGGTCGCCGTCGGGAGGGTTCCCGGCCTCACGACCGTCCGGCCCGTGTAGTTCTCGAGGGCGCTCAGGACCGAGTCGATGTCGCCGTCGCTCAGCTTGAACGAGTCGACCATGGCTTCCCCGCCCTTCGTGACCAGGGTCTCCCCGGGCCGGGTCACAGGGGCAGACACGGCGGCCGGGAGCGCCTTTTGGGACGAAAGGGGGACGGGCTGCGCCAGGAGTTCCGGAACCAGGGCTATCATACCGGAGGCGAGCCACAAACGTGCGAGGCGCAATGTCATGCAGATTCGGGAATGGTGATCAAAGGGCAAAGCGCCATGATTGTAAATGGCGTTATGCTATGACGCCCTGATGGGGGGAAAGTTGCCTGATCTGCAAAGATTTGCCGCTTGCGGGAGGGGTTTTGGAGCCCAACCCTGCCTAGGCGCGATGGCCAACACGTTCGGAAAGCTCTTCACTATCTCCACCTGGGGCGAGAGTCATGGCGCCGCAGTGGGGGTCGTCATTGACGGCTGCCCCCCGGGGCTCCCGCTTTCCGAGGCCGACATCCAGGGGGACCTGGACCGCAGGAGGCCCGGCCAGAGCTCGATCGTGACCCCGAGGAAGGAGAAGGACCTGGTCGAGATCCTGTCCGGGGTCTTCGAGGGCAAGACGACCGGCGCCCCGGTGTCCCTCCTGGTCCGCAACACCGACGCCCGTCCGGGCGCCTACGATGAGATGCGGGAGAAATTCCGTCCCTCCCATGCCGACTTCGCCTACCAGGCGAAATACGGCATCCGGGACCACCGGGGCGGCGGGCGAAGCTCCGCCCGGGAAACCATCGGGCGCGTGGCCGCGGGCGCCGTGGCCAGGAAGATTCTCTCCAGCGCGGGTTCGATCGAGGTCCGGGCCTTCGTGTCCCGGGTTCAGGACATTGGGCTCCCCCCCGGGACGCCGAAGGAGTTTCCGTCCCTTGCCGAGATCGAGGCCACCCCTGTCCGCTGCCCCGATCCCGCGACGGCCGCGGCCATGACCAAGCGGATCGAGGACGTGCGCGCCCAGGGCGACTCGGTGGGCGGGATCGTGACCTGCCGGATCCGCGGGGTTCCCGCGGGGCTCGGGGAACCCGTGTTCGACCGCCTTGAGGCGGACCTGGCGAAGGCGATGCTGTCGCTCCCGGCGACAAAGGGCTTCGAGATCGGGAGCGGCTTCGCGGGGACGCACCTCCTGGGCTCCGAGCACAACGACGCCTATGTGCCGAAGGACGGCCGTGTGGGCACCGCGACCAACCGCTCCGGGGGAGTGCAGGGCGGGATATCGAACGGCGAGGAGATTTTCTTCAACGTGGCCTTCAAGCCCACGGCGACGATCATGAAGCCGCAGGCGACCGTCGACACCTCGGGCGCCGCCACGGAATTGACCGGCAAGGGCCGGCACGACCCCTGCGTCCTCCCGAGGGCCGTCCCGATCGTCGAGGCCATGGCCACCCTTGTGATTTTGGACCACTGGATGCGGAACGCCGCCCAGACCAGGACCTTCACCTTCTGAGCGATTCGGATGACAAGCCCCTCGTCTACCTGATCCTCGGCGCCTCCGGCTCCGGACGCAGGGAGGTTTTGTCGGACCTGGTGGAGGGGCTGGGGGAGGGGGACCGCCCCCGTTTCCTGTTCTCCTCCCGGGAGGAGCCGAGCCCGTGGGACGGGAAGTTCCCGGAACTCGGGCGCTGGACGCTCGGCCCCGACAACGCGGTCGAGGCCGAGATGCCGGGGGACGCCACCCACGTGTTCATCCTCTTTGACGGGAGGCACAACCCGGTGGACCAGGTCGAGGCCTTCAAGTCCTGGCTCGGGGACCGCTCGGCCGAGGTCGCCCGGGTGATCTGCGTCGTGAACTGCAAGCTCGCCGAGGCTCACCCCAAGCTCTTCGCCTGGTACGAGGCCTGCATCCACTTCTCCGACGTCGTCCTCCTCAACCACCGCGACGGCGTGCCGAACAAGTGGATCGGCGACTTCAAGGCCAAGTTCGAGTCCAAGTTCTATCCCTGCCTCTTCGAGTTTGTGAAGGACGGAAGGGTCAAGAACCCGGCACTTGTCGTGGCGCCCGTCACCCGCCGCGTTTCCCATGTCTTCGACGAGCAGGAATGGGTGGTCGACGACGAGGAGGACACCGAGGAGGAGGCCGAGGACGGGGACGAGGTCCCGATGAAGCTGGACGAGGACTTCTACCTGGAACGCAGGAACGGGGGCCGCAGGGTCCACGAGATCCCGAACATCGCGGACTTCCTCCCGAAGCACGCGGCCTAGGGGGATTCCTACGGGATCCTCAGGACCGTGCCGATCGAGAGCGTGCTCTCATTCGGGAGCTGGTCGCGGTTCGCCTGGTAGATCGTGATCCACTTCCTCGTCGTGCCGTAGTACTCGAGCGAGATCTTGGTGAGGGTGTCGCCATCGACCACCACGTGCTGGCGGACCGCGGGGATCGGGGTGGGGGTGGGCGCGGCAGCGGCGCTCTGCACCGCCTGGGCGGCCACGACCGCCGAGGGCCTGACCGGGGAGGAGCGCTTCAGGCGCGCGTTCTCGTCCTGGAGCTGGGCGGCCGTCGTCTGCGCGGCCGCAAGCTTTTGAGTTAGGTCGGCGATCTGCCGGTCGGTGGACGCCTTTTCCGCGGAGGCGCTGGCGCCCTGGTCCTTGGCGGCCGCCGCATCCTTCTGCGCGTCCCCGAGCTGCGCCTTCGTCGCCGCCAGGTCCGTCTTCGCCTGGTCGAGCTCGGCCGCGAGCGCCTGCGTCCTTGCCGTCGAATCGTTGGCCGACTTGAGTGCCGCCTCGTCCGCGGCCAGCTTCTCGCCCGCGGACGCTTGGTCCGCCCTTGCCTGGGCGAGCTGGGCGCGGAGGGCTTCGGCCTCGGCCTTTGCCTGCTCCAGGGCGGTCGAGGCGCCCGAGGCCGCCTCCTTTGAGCCCGAGACCGCGAGCCTCGCGGCCTCGAGGTCCTTCCGGGCGGAGGCCAGGTCCGATGCGAGGGACTCGTTCGCGGACTTGGCGCCCGCGACCTGCTGCTCGAGCGAGGAAACCCGCGCGGCCGAGTCCTCCCTGGCTTTCGCCACCGACTGGTTCGCAAGGTCGAGCGCCTGCTGGAGCCTCGCCTCCTTGGCCTCGGCCGCCTTGCCGGCGTCGGCCGCGCGCTCGTCGGCGGACGTCTTCGCAAGGGCCAGCTCGGCATGGGCCACGTCGAGCGCGCCCTTTGCCTGCTCAAGCTCCGCGGAAAGGGATTTCACCTTCGCGTCGCTGGCGCCGCCGCCCTTCTCGGCCGAGGCGCGGAGCATTTTCTCGGACTCCTCTGCCTTCGCCAGCCGGTCCGAAAGCGACGCCTTCTCGGCGTTCAACCCGGCGAACGCCTCGCGCATCGAGGCGACCTGGCTTGTGGCGGATTCCTTTGCAGCGTCCGCGGCCCTAGTGGCCTCGGCCAGCTGGGCGCGCGTGGACTCCAGGTCGCTCCTTGCCTTCGCAAGGTCGGCCGACAGGGCCTGCGCCTTCGCCCCGGAATCCCCGGAGGACTGGAGCGCAACCGTTGCCGCGGCCAATTTCTCGGAAACCGCCGATGCCTCGGAGGATTTGGACGCCAGGTCCTTCTCGAGGGAGGCCGCATTGGCCTTGGACGCCTCTGCATCCTTGAGCGCCTGCGCCAGCTGGGCGGAAAGGGTCTCGCCCTTTGCCTGGACCTTGGCCAGCTCCTCGGAGGATGCCGTCTTTGCCGCTGCCAAGTTGCTCGCGGCCTGGGCTTCCCTTCCGCGAGACGCTTCGAGTTCGGACTTGGCCTTCGCGAGCTCAGCGGCCTTGGATCCTGCGTCCGCCGTCGCGGCAGCGGCGCTGGCCTTGGCCGCCTCAAGTTCCCGGCGCGTTGCGGCCAGGTCGGAAGCGAGCGCCTGGGCCTTCGTGCCCGTTTCGCCCGCGGACTTGAGCGCCGCCTCATCCTCGGAAAGTTTTGCCGAAAGGGAATCGCGCTCCTTTGTTGAAGCCGCGAGCTGGCCGCGAGCCAATTCCAAGTTGGAGCGTGCCTCGGCAAGGGAGGAGGCCTTCGATTCGGCATCTTGGGCGGACGCCGCCGCTGCGGCCTTCGCAGCATCAAGGTCCTTGCGTGTTGCCGCCAGGTCCGAGGCGAGGGCTTGGGCCTTCGTTCCTGTCTCGCCCGCGGACTTGAGCGCCGCCTCGTCCTCGGAGAGCCTTGCCGACAGGGCGTCGCGTTCCTTGGCCGAAGCTGCGAGCTGCGACCGGGCTGATTCCAGGTTGGACTGAGCCTCCGCAAGCGCAGCGGACTTAACCTCCGCGTCGTGGGTGGACGAGGCCGCGGCAGCCTTGGCAGATTCAAGATCGCGGCGCGCTGAAGCCAGATCGCCAGCCAATGCCTGGGCCTTCGCGCCCGTTTCTCCCGCAGACTTGAGCGCCGCCTCGTCCTCGGAAAGCCTTGCCGAAAGCGAATCGCGCTCCTTTGCCATGGATGCCAGCTGCGCCTGGGCTGCCTCCAGGCTTGATTGGGCTTTTGCGAGGGAAGCTGCCTTTGCCTCCGCATCCTGCGCCGAGGAGACCGCGGCGGCCTTCGACGAATCAAGATCCCTGCGTGCCGCGGCAAGGTCGGCGGCGAGGGCCGAGGCCTTGGCGCCGGTTTCCCCGGCCGACTTGAGTGCGGCCTCATCCTCGGAGACCTTTGCCGACAGGGCATCGCGATCCTTCGCGGATGCAGCGAGTAGAGACTGCGCGGACTCGAGTTTCGATTGTGCCTTGGCCAGGGCAGCCGCCTTCGCGTCCGCATCCTTTGCGGCCGACGCCGCGGAGGCCTTTGCCGTTTCAAGGTCCCTGCGGGTCGCCGTCAGGTCGGCGGCAAGGGCCTGCGCCTTGGTGCCGGTCTCACCCGCGGACTTCAGCGCAACCTCATCCTCGGCAAGTTTTGCGGAAAGCGAATCACGGTCCTTCGTCAGGGTGCCGAGCTGTCCGCGCGCCGCTCCCAGATCGGATTGGGCCTGCGCCAGCGATGCCGCCTTGGCGGAGGCATCCTGGGCGGATGCTGCAGCGGACGCCTTCGCGGCCCCAAGCGCCGTGTTCGCCGCTGCGAGGTCGCTCGCAAGCGACTCGGCCTTTGCGGACGCATCACCCGCGGTCTTAAGTGCCTGCTCAAACTGGGAGAGCTTCGCGGTGAGGTCCTCCCGGTCCTTTGTCATGTAGGCGAGCCGGGATTTTGTGGCCTCAAGGTCGCCCTTGGTTCGCTCGAGCGCCTCCGCGGCCTGGCCAGCCTTCTGTCTCAATTCCTCAGCCACGGCATTCGCGGAATCGAGCGCCTTTTGGGTGGAACCGAGCTCGGCAGCGAGACTCTGGATTTTGGCGCCCGTGTCGCCCGAGGACTTGAGAGCCACCTCATCGGCCGCGAGCTTGGCTGACAGCTCGTCCCTGCTTGCCTGGAGTTGGGTCAGCTGGGCGCGGGACGCCGTCAGGTCCGCCGTGGCCTGTGCGAGATCGAGGGAAAGCTTCTGGGCGGACGTGGCCGCGGCCTCGGACGATGCCTTGGCCGCCTCATCGGCTTGGGAGAGCTTTGCCTGGAGTGCGCTTACTTGGGCGGTCTGGGTCGCCAATTCCTTCTCGAGCGACGCGGACCACGTGACCTCGGTTTCCTTTTCCTTGATTGCAGCGGCCTTCGCCTCTGCCAGGGCCTGCTGCGCGACGGCGAGCTCGGCCTCATGGTTGTCCGCCTTCGGCGCCGAAGCCGCGGCTGTCGCCTCCTGGGCCGCCTTGGTGGCCTCCGCCACTCGGGTGCGCGCCGCGGCGAGGTCATTCTTCGTCTGGGCGAGCTCCGCTGCAAGGGCCTCGGATTTTGCCGATGAATTTCCAGCGGCCTTGAGCGCGGCCTCGGTGTCGGCGAGTTTGGCCGAAAGGGCATCGGCATCCGCGGAACGCTTGGCCAAGTCCTGTTCCAGAGACGCGGCATGGGCTGCCGCCTCAGCCTTGTCGGATTCCGCCTTCTTGAGGGCCGCCGCCAGGTCGCCCTTTGCCCTGGCGAGGTCCGCGATCGCCGCCTGCGATTCCGCGCCGGAGGCGCCGGCCGCCTTGAGCGCGGCCTCGTCGGCGTCGATCTTCGCCTCGAGCTTCTCGTGCTCGGCGGAATTCGATTCCAGGCTCTTCTGGAGCGTCGCGATCGTCGAGGCCGCCTCGGCCTTCGCGTCCTGGAGCGCCCTGTCCGCGGCCGCGAGCGCCGCGCGCGTCGTCGAGAGCTGCTTTGAGGTCTCGTCGTCCTGGCTCGCCTGGAGGTTCTTGAGCGCGGAGATCTGTGCCAGGGCCTGGAGAAGCGCCTGGCTTCGTTCGTCAAGCTGGTGGGCGGCACTCACGTTCATCGCGGTCTGCTGTGCCACCGAGGCCTCGAGCTCCTTCACCTTTGCCTGGAGCCGGGCGATCTCGGGATTTGGGGTCGGGGACGCGGACTCCAAGGGCTGCGGGCCCGAGGACAGCCGCGATTCCGTTACGGGAACAGGCTGCGCCTTCCTCGCTGGAGGCGCAGCGACCGCAGCCGGAGCCGGCACGGCAATCAAGGAGCGTGTGGCCGCCAGCCGGCGTTTGCCCTCGGCAAGCATGTCCGTGCTCATTCCCGCGACGAGGAGCCCCAGGTCCTTGCCGGTGCTTCCCTGCTCCGTGGCAAGCGAAAGCCAGACATAGGCTTCGGCTTGGTCCAAGGGCACACCGTTGCCGCTCGCGTAGGCCAAACCCAGGTTGTACTGGGCAATGGCGTTTCCGTTTTCAGCCTTGGACTTGAGCGCAGCAAGTTCCGGAGGCGGGGCATCTGCGGCAAAAACGGCCGTGGCTAGGCTTAGCGCAATAAGGGCCAGAGCGGAGCGACCGTGCGAGGGCATGGGGTACCTCTAGCAGCAAAGATTCCGGAAACAATCCACAATAAGCCGTATTCCTATGAGGTGCATCCCTTTGGGTTCAGAGGCCGCAGCGAATTTTTCAAGGAGACTATGTGATCCATGAAAAAGGTTTGGTCCGTGTCACTCGGCCTCAGATATGGTCAAAAATATACCGTAAGTATTTTAGGATAAATGGTTAACAGTAATTTTTGATTCCGGTTTGGGATGAATCCGAGGTGGGTGGGCCTAGCCCGCGAATTCGGGGAGGCGGTGTTAAGCATACGGCCTACAGATGCCATGCGAGGGTGATCATCGGACCCGCCGCGTTGAGCCCCGGGTTTACGGAATTCAAATTGCGGTTCGATATGTGCTGGAAATAGATCCCCAGGGAACCGCTGAAGTGCTTCCGGAGCCTGATCCGCGCCCCGGTGTAGGCGAGCCAGGTAAAGTTGAAATCCTCGCCTTGGGCCCCCCTGATTTTGTGGCCCTTGCTGTCGAGCCAACCGATCCCGCCTCCGGCTGCGAAAAACAGGCACCCGGTCCTCTTCTTGTCCCACCACTCAAAGGTCCCCGAGGCCGTGGCCCCTATGAAATGGTGTTCAGGACCGCGGATTATGGTCTCGCCGAGCAAGCTGAACCTGTTGCGGAGCACGAGGTCCCCTCCGAAGAATGGCCGAGGGACCCCAAGCAGGGGGCTCTTAATGCTGAGTTCCTGGGGCAGCACGGTATAGCTGAGCGGCGTCGCTGATCCGGTGAAGCGCCAGAGAAGGCCACTTTCATAGTCGGCCTCCCAGTGCTGGGTGGGATCGTAGGGGTCCACCAAGGTCGCATCAGTGTCGGCGAACACCTTTGGGGCAAGGCACAAGACGACGCAGAGGCCCATGAGCCGGCCGGGATTCATTGCCGGGTCATCAGATCGCCGAAACGATAAACCGCAAGGACTGCGGTTCTGATTGGGGAAACCCAAGCTCGCCCGATGTGGTTATGCCCGCAATTGCCGTCTCAGGCACTCGGATAGGATGCTCGGACGGCCTGACATACGGGCGCCATTTCTGCTTGCCGTTGATTTTAGCGACGGCGTACTAATGTCCTCCCTGCTGCCTGGTGGGCGGGGCAAGAGTAGGAGTTCTTTGTCCTTTCCGGGCGGTTTGCTATCTGGAAGCCGCTTTTGGGGAGGGAATTATGTGCAGCGCCCGGGTGGTGGAATTGGTAGACACGCAGGTCTCAGAAGCCTGTGCCTTAACAGCATGCGAGTTCGAGTCTCGCCTCGGGCACCATCATGAATGGCAGTGAGTTATGTAAACCACGTGTTCAAGCAAATCAAAGGGAGTTGCTAGCACTGCTAGCAAAAATCTACACTTCCGGGGCGGTTGGAGGCAAAGAATCTGAATTGAGGTGCGAAGTAAAGCAGAGCCCCGATTGACGCAAAACGGGACAACGAGGGGCCCAAAGAAATCGATTGATTCAATTCAGATTCTAACTGGGCGTTGATTCGAAATCCGTCAAAAGACCTTCAAGATTCGCGCGCAACTCTTCGGCATTAGAATAGAGTCCGTTGTCAGGGAATATGCTCTCTTGGCCCACATATCGAATCGCTCTCAAAACAGGTCCCTGAGGGCCGCCGCATGCAAAGCTATGGAGGCGGACCTGGGCGTCTTTGCCTTCAGCGTGTTCGAGAAGTTTATTTCGAACGTTACGTATCCCCAAGCACTCGAATTTTGTTAATCCTGGCATTGGGAAGATTTGATTCCGGAGTATCGTCCGAATTCTACCTGCGAGGTAATAGAAGGATTCGGTGAAGAGTTTCATCTCAAAAGTCAGCCTTTGCGATTCGTCAAACTCCTGTTTGGAAATAGCCATCCCCGCTGGGACCGGGACACTTTCAAATGGTATATTGCGAGCCTGAAGGTCGGCGATATGTGCCCTAAACAATGCACTCCTTGCATCCTGGGGTTCCATCAACGTGCGCTCCAAAGTACGAACCCGTTCAACCAGAAAATCTACCTGCTTGAGTCGCTCTGCGACCTCATATGCAAGGTCCCGGTTGAAGCTTGGATCTGACTCCATGCGATGGCGATAACGGTCAAAAAGGATGATGGTCTGTTCAAACATTCCTAGTACGCGTTTACGGCTGTTTAGATGGATATTTGGTCGTTTGTTGTATTGCGGGCGGTCGAGGGCTCGTCGGCATGGGCTAGCGGCGCGCACGCCAGAACGAGTAACGGCAGGTATTTCGAGGGCATTCTTTGTATTTGGTGCATTACGTGTCGAGGCCCGTTGGGGTGGCCAAGCTGCCAGACTGCGGCTTTGACGGCCCGAACACGCCGCCAAACTGTGCATAGCGGTGTGTCCAGGGGCAGGATCTGTTGGCATGGGCTAGGTTTCTGAAAAGCGCCCTCCCTCCCGTGGCCTCCGGGGAGATTGGGCAAAACTGAATATTCAGGCACCGAGTTAAAAGCCGCCGAACGCGGCAGGCGATGGGGGATTTCACATGGATTTACGGCCTTGTTGGCTTACACTCCGCCCTCCTCCCCGTGCTGTGCGTTCGGCTACAATCGACCGACTTGCCGGAGCTGATTTGATCCTCGAGACACCTGCTCGCTTCGCGTCAACCGCCGCAGGTACAACGTTACGCATGTTGGGTTGCACTCGGGGCGGCGCGGCCCGGCCTGGGGACACCCCCTGCCTCGCCGGCGATCTCCTGCCGTTCAACGAAAGGGCGCACACTCCGGTCGGCCCGCATAGCCTATTCGTCCAGGTTCCGGAGGCGGGGCAGCTGATGCAGGTAGGCGTTGCGTACCTTCTCGATCGGGCTGTCGTGAAGGTCCGGCATCAGCCGGCTGGGCTTGATGTCGTTTTGTCTCAGCGTGGCTGCGGTACGCTTCTCAGAAAGCGTTCGAAACGCGCGGGAGACAACCGCCGAGAATTCGTCGTGCAAGTCCACGGCTGACTTCGCCTGATCATGGGCATCCTGAATGAAGCGTGGGAAGCAAATGGCCACGATTTGAAGGTGTTCGCGGTCATGCCTGGGCGGATCACCATCCTGCTTCAACTCGCGCAGGTTGACTGTCTTCGATTTAAGCATCGCGATTGGATCCAGCACCTGGAAGCGGACGCCGTCCTTTTCGATCACGCGTGTGGCCGCCAAATCCTCCTTATCGAGGCCCTTTACCGAGGTCAAAATCTCAACCGCCAATGGACGTCCATCGTCCGCCGTGGAAAACAGCGCTCCGGACCGCACATCGCCAAACTTCCATAGCG